>ERZ1035025.157-NODE-157-length-49259-cov-40.098732_pt1 | contig 49259 bp, 47 predicted proteins | sample MGYA00520619_ERZ1035025 | MGnify/ENA primary metagenome ERZ1035025 (study PRJEB33766, sample SAMN09781742) | gut metagenome | biome: gut microbiome | host: Homo sapiens | place: Madagascar | study: EMG produced TPA metagenomics assembly of the PRJNA485056 data...
GCATCGTTCGGGCTGGGTTGGTTAAAAGAGAAGTATTTTAAGAAAATATGCAAAATTTTCCACGGTAAACAAAAGATTTTTTTCAAAAAAAGTTTGGGTTTACCGTGGGAAACTGGGTTTTTAAAAAAGCAAAAAAGCACAAAAGACAAAAGCGGGGAAGTGTTTTAAAATTTTACCTTTTTTTTTACGATTTTTAGACGTATGGAAAATCAAGACTCTTTAATTTCTTCAATGTCTTCCACAATCTCTTCAATGCCAGATTCAATGGTGGCTGATGGCTTGTTGCCTGCTTTGTATGCAGAAATTTTTGAAGCCGATTTTGTTTGGCAAATTCTTGCTTTTGCGCTGGCTTTATCGTTTGCTTTTTTTGGGAAAGTGTTGCTTCAAAAGCAAGAATTGATGCGGCGTTTTCAAATTTTATCGGGTTTGATTTTTCCCATTTTGGCTGTTGTTTTTTTGGCTTGCGGCATTGCGGCGTTGGAACAGTTGCAGCTGCATTTTGGTTTTTTGGATTTGGCAACGGCGCTGGCAAGTGCTTTGATTTTGGTAGAAGCCTTGGTGATGATGGTGCGCTCAGCTTTTCCTAACAATCGCTTTTTATCCGCTTATGAAAAAATCATTGCGCTTGCCATTTGGTTTTGGATGGCGCTTTATATCACCGACATTGCGCCTTTGTTAATTGCGCGCCTTGATTCCATTGCCTTTGTTGTGGGACAAACGCGTTTTTCTTTGTGGCGTTTGCTCAACGGTATGGTGTTGGTTTTGTTGGTGTTGGTGCTTTGTTTTTGGCTTTCAGCCGTTGTGGAACAACGCTTGATGCACATCAAAACGTGGGATATGAGTTTGCGCATTATTGGCGTGCGCATTGTGAAAGCCTTCTTTTTGGTTTTGGGCGGTTTAATGAGTTTGTCCATTTTGGGCATCAATATGACCGCTTTGTCGGTTTTCACAGGCGCTTTGGGCGTGGGCTTGGGTTTTGGTTTTCAAAAAATTGCAAGCAATTATGTTTCTGGTTTTATTATTTTGTTTGAGCGTTCCATTCAACTGGGCAATTTTGTTTCCATCAGCGGTTTAACCGGCAAAGTAACACAAATTACAACGCGTTTTACCGTTTTAAAAAATGCCGCGGGCGAAGAAATTATCGTGCCCAACGAAATGCTGGTGAGCAACATTGTGCAAAACAAAACATTAAGCGATTCTTTGCTTAAAACCACTTTGGACATTGGCATTTCTTATGGCAGTGATGTGGATTTGGCTTTGCGCATCATTCAAGAATGCGCGTTGAACGAAGTGCGCGTTTTAAAAGATCCAGCGCCTATTGTGCTTTTGAATAGTTTTGGCGATTTTTCTATCAATTTAACCTTGGGTTTTTGGATTAAAGACCCAGAAAATGGCACTGCTTTGCTTTCATCCAATATCAACCGCGCCATTTGGCAACGTTTTAAAGAAGAAGGCGTGGAAATGCCTTTTCCGCAACGCGAAGTGCGAATTTTAAAAAATTAAAGGATTGTAAAAATGAATGCCGCTTTGCTTTCAACTTTCGGCTTGTATTTGCTGATGATGCTTGTTGTTGGCGGTTGGGGTTACCGCGCCACAGCCAATTTTGATGATTATATTTTGGGCGGCAGACGTTTGGGCGCTTGGGTCACGGCTTTGTCTGCTGGCGCATCGGATATGAGCGCTTGGTTGTTAATGGGTTTGCCCGGCGCGGTTTTTTTAAGTGGCATTGCAGAGAGTTGGATTGCAATAGGTTTAATCATCGGCGCTTATTTGAATTGGCGCTTTGTTGCGGCGCGCCTGAGACTCTACACGGAGATGACCAACAACGCTTTGACTTTGCCCGATTTTTTTGCGCAACGTTTCAACGATGAAAAACACATTTTGCGCGTGGCAAGTGCTTTGGTGATTTTGGTATTTTTTACCATTTATTGCGCATCGGGCATTGTGGCAGGCGCGCGCTTGTTTAGCAATATGTTTGATATTACTTACACACAAGCCATTTATGTGAGCGCTTTGTGCACCATTACTTATGTTTTAATCGGCGGCTTTTTGGCGGTGAGTTGGACGGATGCCATTCAAGCTTCGTTGATGTTCTTTGCGTTGGTTTTTACCGTGTTGTCTGCTTTGTTTGCCGTTGGCAATGGCATTGGTGAAGGCGTGGCTTGGCAATCTTTTTTTAAAGAATCCCAACTGGATTTTTTAAGTGGCACTTCCATCATCGGCGTGATTTCGTCATTGGCGTGGGGTTTGGGTTATTTTGGGCAGCCGCATATTTTGGTGCGTTTTATGGCAGCCGATTCGGTTAAAACAATGCCAGCGGCGCGCCGCATTGGGATGATATGGATGACGATTTGCTTATTTGCGGCAGTGGCTATCGGTATGGTGGGCGTGATTTATTTTGGTGTTTATCCCGAACAATCCGCAGTGGTTTCTCAAAATGCGGAAATGGTGTTTATTGAATTGGCCAATAAAATTTTTAATCCGTGGTGGGTGGGCGTGATGATGGCAGCCATTTTGGCGGCTGTGATGAGCACGTTGTCTTGTCAGTTGTTGGTTTGTTCCAGCGCTTTAACCGAAGATTTTTACCGCAATTTTTTGCGCAAAACCGCAACGCACAACGAACTGATTTGGGTAGGCAGAATCATGGTCGGCGTGGTGTCAGTGGTGGCTATTTTAATTAGTTTGGACCCTCAATCGCGTGTTTTAACCATGGTCAGCTACGCTTGGGCAGGTTTTGGTGCGGCTTTTGGTTCGGTGATTTTGCTCTCGCTTTTTTGGGGAAAACTCACCAAAAACGGCGCTTTGGCGGGAATGATTACGGGCGCCATCACCGTTGTGGTGTGGAAGCATTTTGCCATTTGGGGTTTGTATGAAATTTTGCCCGGTTTTGTTTTGGCTGTTGTTGCCGCTGTGTTTGTTAGTTTATTAGAAAAAACGCCCGATTCGCTTTTAAAACGGCATCAGGCTTTTGAAAAACATTTTCACCAAACCATGCGCACTTAAAAGCAAAAATCCACGGTGAACTTCAAATTTTTTTTGCGTTTACCGTGGAAAATCGCATTGAAAATCGTTAAGATAGCAATTTTTAAAACAAATAAACTGGGAGTTGGCAATGTTTTTTGGTGGGGATAACAGTCAAGAGGCAGATCAACTGCGCGGCAAAAACGTGCGTTTGGAAAAAGAAGTTGCTGATTTGGAAAGACATTTGCTGGTTATGCGCAATGAAATCAGCAAAATGCAGCGCGACATTGCCTCAGGCGCTGGCAGTATCAATGGTTGCGTGGGCGTGATGGAACAAACCTTTGAGCGTTTGAACGCCTTTCGCAATGCGGTCTCTGAACTGCCCAACCGCTTAAAAGATGGTTACGACATTGCCCAAGAATCTTTTGCCAGTTTGGATGAAGCCATTCAATCATTAGAATCCGTTACAGGCAGTTTTCGCCAAATGTGGGAAGACCAAAACGCCACGGCAGCGCACATGGATACTTTGAGTCAACATTCCGAACATATCAAAGGTTTTGTGCAGTTGATTAAAGAAATCTCCGACCAAACGAATTTGTTGGCGTTAAACGCCGCCATTGAAGCCGCGCGCGCAGGCGAACACGGGCGCGGTTTTGCGGTGGTAGCCGATGAAGTCAGAAAACTAGCCGAGCGCACCGGACAAGCCACAGGTGAGATTTCCAATTTGGTTTTGGCTATTTCCAAAGGCACGGCGGAAACCCATGCACAAGTGATGGAAGCGGCAACGCGTGCGGAAACTTTTTTGCATGAGAGCGAAACGACTTCTAATTTAATTCGCAATATTGTCAAGCAAGACACGCAAATGATTTCCTCCATCTTCCAAGCCATGCATTCAGGGATTTTTAACGTTTTGCGCTTGGATCATTTGATTTACAAATTGAGCGTTTACCGCAACTTTTTGGGCGTTAAAGGCGAGTTTGGTGAACATTTGCAAGATGTGCATCAATGCCCCTTTGGACAATGGTATTACCAAGGCGATGGCGTTAAATTGTTTAATCAATTCTCCGCTTATCGCCAAATGGAATTGCCGCACCAACACGTGCATGATTACGGCAACAAGGCTTGCGAATACCACGCGGCAGGCAATGAAGCACAAGCCTTGGAAAGCTTGTTGAAAATGGAAGACGCTTCCAAGCATTTGAACGAATTGTTGGATTCCTTATTGGCAGAAGACCGCAACCAAGGGATGAACGGCAGAAAATAAGCGTTTTTTAAAATTTCAAATATAATAGCCAGCGAAAAGCCGCCTAGGCAATCGCTGGCTTATTTTTTTGGATAAGCGGGAGGAAAGTCCGGGCTGCACAGGGCAGGATGACGGCTAACGGCCGTGCGTGGTAACACGACGGAAAGTGCCACAGAAAACAAACCGCCGATGGCGTGTTTTTTTGCACGCACAGGCAAGGGTGAAACGGCAGGGTAAGCGCCTACCGCTTGGGCGGTAACGTCCAAGGCAGGGTAAACCCCATCCGCAGCAAGACCGAATAGGAAAACAATGGCGTTGCCCGCGCCGTTTTCGGGTTGGTCGCTTGAACCTTGGGGTAATTCAAGGTCTAGATGAATGATTGCCACGATTTAAAAAAAATCGCACAGAACCCGGCTTATCGGGCGGCTTTTCAATTTTTAAAAAAAATCCACGGTCAACGTGGATTTTTTTTGAAAAAAAATTTCCGTTTACCGTGAATTTTTAAAATTTTGGGCAATTTCGCGCGCTTTTTTATCGGCGTTTAATAACACTTCCAAACGAATATTTTTTTGAATTAAATTTTGGCTTATAAAATAATCCAAAACGTTTTTATTTATTTTTGGAATATCGGTAAATAATATTTGGTTATTTAAAAATAATTCAACCGCAATTTCATTGGCGGCATTTAAAACAGCGGGTGCCGTGCCGCTGATTTTTAAAACATCAAAAGCGAGTTTTAAATTTGGAAAACGTTCTAAATCGGGTTTTAAAAATTTTAAAGGCGGATATTCCCACAATTTTAATTTTTCAACACCCGATGCAATGCGCTTGGGATAGGCAAGGGCATTTGCAATTGGCGTTTGCATATTGGGAATGCCAAGTTCGGCAATTAAAGCGCCGTCTTTGTAATAAACCCCCGAATGAAGAATGCTTTGCGGGTGAATGGCAACTTCAATTTGTTCGGCTTTGCAAGAAAATAACCAAAAGGCTTCAATGACTTCCAATGCTTTGTTCATTAAGCTTGCTGAATCAATGCTAACTTTTTTGCCCATTTGCCAGTTGGGGTGTTGGCAGGCAGCTTGGGGCGTTACTTTTTTGAGTTCTTCTTTTGTGTGATGCAAAAACGCCCCACCTGATGCGGTAAGCAATATTTTTTCTGCTGGAAATAAATCCACGCAACAGCGAAAACCTTTGGGTAAACTTTGAAAAATCGCATTGTGTTCGGAATCCACCGGCAAAATTTGCGCATTGTTTTCTTTGACTGCTTGACAAAATATTTCTCCTGCCATTACCAAAACTTCTTTGTTGGCCAAAAAAATGGTTTTGCCCGCTTTTGCCGCCGCAAGCGTGGGTTTTAAGCCTGCTGCACCGACTATTGCCGCCATCACGCCATCGGCTTGGGTGTGTGTGGCAACCATTTCAAGCGATGATTCGCCCGTTAAAATTTCGGTTTTGGTGTTTTTGGGCAAACGTTTTTTGAGCGATTCTTCAAAAGTTTCATCGCTTAAAACGGCAAATGTTGGTTGAAATTCGGCAATCTGCTCTGCCAACCTTTCCACGTTGCGATGCGCCGTTAAGGCAAAAACGCGAAAATGATCGGCGTTTTGGCGAATAACGTTCAAAGTGCTTGTGCCAATAGAGCCTGTTGCTCCCAAAATGCTGATTTGTTGCATGCCCGATTTTTTTTTTTAAAACAAGAAGTATAAATGCGCCCGTGTCAATTTGAAAACCACAGCCGCAGATTTTCTTAAAACAAACATAGCAGAATATTTTTTATAAAAATAAAAAGCATAAAATTGAATTGTTGAAGATTAAAAAAACGCAATGCCGCATTCTGTTGAGATGCGCCAAATGCTGCAAAAAACCTTAAAATCCACGGTCAACGAATAATTTTTTTGAAAAAAAGAACGAGTTGACCGTGGAAAATTGTTATCACTGTGGGTTAGAAATCCCGCCGAATACGGATTTTAAGGTTGAAATTAACGGTGAAAATCGCTTGATGTGTTGCGCGGGTTGTGCGGCTGTTGCCCAAATGATTGTGGCAGGCGGACTTGCTGATTATTACCAAAAACGCGATGCTTTGCCCAATTCGCCCAGAGAAGCCAAACCCGCCGTGTTGGAAGAATTGGCGCTTTTTGACCACCAAAATTTTCAAAAAAATTTTGTGCAGCAAAAGGCAGAAAATCTTTTGGAAGCCTCATTACTTTTGGAAGGAATGACTTGTGCGGCGTGTTTGTGGTTGATTGAGCGGCATTTGATGAATCAAAAGGGTGTGGTATCCGTAGAAATCAATTACGCCACGCGCCGCGCCCGCATTGCTTGGGATTTAACCAAAACCAAACTTTCACAAATTTTGGAATCTGTGGCACAAATTGGTTACCGCGCTTACCCTTACGATGCCGCAAAAAACGAAGCCTTAAACAAAAAAGAACGCAAAGATGCGCTTTGGCGTTTGTGGGTGGCAGGTTTTGGAATGATGCAGGTGATGATGTATGCCTTTCCGATTTATATTGCCGATGGCGATATGTCGCCTGAAATAGAGAATTTAATGCGTTGGGCGGGTTGTTTGCTGACGTTGCCTGTGATTTTTTATTCTGCCGCACCTTTTTTTAAAAATGCGTATAGAGATTTGAAAATTCGCCATTTGAGCATGGATGTGCCCGTGGCGCTTGGCATTGGTGTGGCGTTTTCGGCGAGCATTTATGCGCTTTTAACGCAAACGGGCGAAGTTTATTTTGATTCGGTAACGATGTTTGTTTTCTTTTTGCTCGCTGGGCGATTTGTGGAAATGACCGCGCGGCAAAAAGCAATGGCAGGTTCAGAATCATTGGCGCGTTTGGTGCCGAACTTTGCGCATCGCCTGCAAAAAAACGGGCAAATTGAAGAATGTTTGGTTGCTGATTTGAACGTGGGCGATTTTGTTTTAATCAAACCCGGGGAAATTATTCCAGCCGATGGCGTGGTTGAAGAGGGCACATCCGCAGTGGATGAAAGTTTGCTCACAGGAGAAAGTCGCGCAATTCCTAAATCATCGGGCGACAATTTAACGGGCGGGGCATTAAACGGCGAATCGGCGCTTAAAATGCGCGTTTTGGCATTGGGTGAAAACACCAAACTTTCTGCCATTATTCGTTTGATGGAGCGCTCATCATCGGATAAGCCAAAAATCGTGGTTTTGTCGGATAAAATTGCCGCTTATTTTGTGGCGGCGGTGTTGATTTTGGCGTTAAGCGTGGCAACCTATTGGTTGGCGCACGATTCAAGCAAAGCCTTGTGGATTACGGTTTCTGTTTTGGTGGTGACTTGTCCTTGTGCTTTGTCGCTTGCCACGCCCGTGGCTTTAACCGTTGCAACGGGTGCCTTGGCAAAGGATGGCATTTTAACAACCCACGGCCATGCCATTGAAACCTTAGCCCGCGCAACACATTTTGTGTTTGATAAAACCGGAACGTTAACGCGCGGCGAGTTGGCGCTTCAAAAAATTATTGTGTTGAAGGATATTGGCGAATCAGATGCTTTGAAAATTGCGGCGAGTTTGGAAGTGGCATCTGAGCATCCATTGTCGCGCGCCATTTTGGCAAAGGCTAATGCTTATTTTGAAAATTTTATGGCGTTGACCGTGGAAAATTTTCAAAACCAAGCGGGTTTTGGCGTATCGGGCGAAATTGATGGCAAAAAATACGTTTTGGGGCGGCTTAATTTGAATGATTTTAAAAAATCCAAACGCTTAAAACCTTTTGTTGAAGCGGGCGACACCTTGATTGTATTAAAACGCGATGAAACACCACTTGCCGTTTTTGCGTTAAGCGACACCTTGCGCGATGATGCGCCTGCTTTGATTAACGCCTTAAAAGAAGCAGGAAAAACCGTGGTTTTGCTCACAGGCGACTCGGATTCGGTTGCGCAAAAAATGGGTGAGCGTTTGGGGTTTGATAAAACAGCGGTATTTTCCGAACAATCGCCCGAAGGCAAACACAAGGTGGTAGAAAATTTGCAAAAAATGGGCGCTGTGGTTGCCATGTTTGGCGATGGCATCAACGATGCGCCAGTTTTAGCCCAAGCGCAGGTTTCTATTGTGATGGGTTCTGGTAGCGAATTGGCGCGCACGCAGGCGGATTTGATTCTTTTAAATTCAAAATTATTTTCGGTTTACCGTGGAATTTTGCGCTCGCGCCGAACGTTAAAAACTATCAGCCAAAATTTGGCTTGGGCAGTGTGCTACAACATTGTGGCATTGCCTTTGGCAATGGCAGGTTATGTCACACCGTGGATGGCAGGCATTGGGATGTCGGCAAGTTCTTTGATGGTTGTTTTAAACTCATTGCGCATTGAAAGGAAAATTTAATGGAAGCGGTTTATTTGCTGATTCCCATTTCATTGATTTTGGTGTTTCTCATCGCTTTGATATTTTGGTGGAGTGTGAAAAACGGCCAGTTTGATGATTTGGAAGGTCCAGCTTTCCGCATTTTGATGGATGATGACAATTCAGTTGACTTGGGTCAAAAATAATTACAAAAACCTACATAAAATAGCAAACGCACAGAGAAGTGTGTTCTCTGTTGGGGTTTGGGGCGCGTGAAGACGTTGCCCCTTTTTTTATGTTTTTTGAAAAGAGAGTAGGGCGCAAAAAAAACTTTGATTTTTGACAAATTCAGTTACATTTTTTTACAAGCGCTTAAAAAAGTTGACCTATGTCAAAAAGTTAATGACATTCTGCTTTAACATTATGGGCGGTCTCGCCGTGCTGTTTTTTGGATGAGAACAAACTTTTGTTAATCACGAGAGGTAGGGTTCATGGGAACACAAGCCACAATATACAACGACAAGGTTGTGCGGCAATTTACTGTTATGACTGTGATTTGGGGCATCGTCGGCATGTTGGTCGGTGTGATTATCGCAGCGCAACTGGTAATGCCAGAGCTCAATATCGGTCCTTGGTTGCACTTTGGGCGTTTGCGTCCTTTGCACACCAATGCGGTTATTTTTGCTTTTGGCGGCTGCGCATTGTTTGCAACATCTTATTGGGTCGTGCAACGCACGTGCCACGTGCGCCTTTGGGGCGGTCCGTTAATTCCATTTACATTCTGGGGTTGGCAACTCATTATTGTGTTGGCAGCCATTTCTTTGCCAATGGGCTGGACAACGGGCAAAGAATACGCCGAATTGGAATGGCCAATTGATATTTTGATTACATTGGTGTGGGTGTCTTATGCCGTGGTTTTCTTTGGCACCATTGCCGTGCGCAAGGTTTCCCACATTTATGTGGCAAACTGGTTCTTTGGCGCATTCATCATTGCCGTTGCCTTGTTGCACTTGGGCAATAGCCCGGAGGTGCCAATTACATTGACCAAATCTTATTCCGCCTACGCCGGTGTGCAAGATGCCATGGTGCAATGGTGGTATGGGCATAATGCCGTGGGCTTTTTCTTAACGGCAGGCTTTTTGGGAATGATGTATTACTTTGTTCCCAAACAAGCAGGGCGCCCGGTTTATTCCTATCGCTTGTCGGTGGTGCACTTTTGGGCGTTGATTTTCACGTATATGTGGGCAGGTCCGCACCATTTGCACTACACCGCTTTGCCTGATTGGACGCAATCGCTTGGTATGTTGTTCTCTTTGATTTTGCTCGCACCGTCTTGGGGTGGGATGATCAACGGGATTATGACCTTGTCCGGCGCTTGGTATAAATTGCGTGATGATGCCATTTTGAAATTTTTGATTACTTCGTTGTCCTTCTATGGTATGTCGACTTTTGAAGGGCCGATGATGTCAATCAAAACGGTGAATGCTTTGTCGCACTACACCGACTGGACGGTAGGCCACGTGCATTCGGGTGCATTAGGCTGGGTGGCGATGGTTTCCATTGGCTCTATGTATTACTTGATTCCGCGCCTATTTGGCAAAAAAGAAATGTATAGCGTTTCTTTAATCAACACGCACTTTTGGATTGCCACCATCGGCACCGTGCTTTATATCGCATCCATGTGGATTGCGGGTGTGATGCAAGGCTTGATGTGGCGTGCAGGCAACCCCGATGGCACTTTGGCTTACGCCTTTGTGGAAGGGGTGAAAGGTTCTTATCCTTTCTGGTCTATCCGTTTGTTGGGCGGTATCTTGTTCTTGGTGGGGATGCTGATTATGGCATTCAATATGTTTAAAACCATCGCAGGCGGCAAAGCGCAGGACGTTCCTGTGGCTGAACCCGCACACGCCTAAGAGGAGAGGTGAGAAATGATTAAGCACGAACAAATTGAGAAAAGCGTTCCGCTGCTCATAGTTTTGACGCTCTTGGTGGTGATTTGGGGCGGGCTGGTTGAAATTGTGCCGCTGTTTTTTCAAAAATCGCTAACCGAACCTGTCAAAGATTTGAAGCCTTATACGGCAGTGCAAGTCGCTGGGCGTGATATTTATTTGCGGGAAGGTTGTTACAACTGCCACTCGCAGATGATTCGTCCTTTCCGCGGTGAAACTGAGCGTTATGGGCCTTATTCTGTGGCAGGTGAATACGTTTATGACCATCCTTTCCAATGGGGTTCCAAACGCACTGGTCCAGATTTGCACCGTGTGGGCGGGCGGTATTCTGATGAATGGCAACGCGCGCATTTGATTAACCCGCGCGATGTGGTGCCTGAGTCCAATATGCCGGCTTTCCCGTGGTTGGCAACAACTTATGCCAAGGATACCGTTGGCGCTGACATTGAAAAGAAAATGCAGGTTCTGCGTTCTTATGCCAATGTGCGTGGCTTGCCAACCTATTCGGATGCCGATATTGCTGGTGCCAAAGCCGCTATCGGAGATATGACGGAGTTGGATGTGCTTGTTGCCTATTTGCAAGGCTTGGGCATTGCCAACAACCCGATGTCTAAACAGAATTAGTCCAATGGATATCAACGATCTCCGTTCCATCATCACGGTTGCCGGGTTTTTGTGTTTCTTGGCAATCGTGGGGTGGGCATACAGCAAGGGTAGTAAAAAAGGCTTTGATGAAGCTGCTAATCTGCCTTTTACGGAGGAGGAGAATCTGAAGAATAAAGGGGATGTAAATGAGTGATCTGAATGGATTTTGGAATCTGTATGTGATGGTGATTGTTGCTGTGGGCATTATTGCCTGCATCACATTGCTGCTTGTGCAGACAAAAGCCAAGTTTACCCCGGGTAAAACCATGGGGCACGTGTGGGATGGCACCTTGGAGGAATACAACAACCCCATGCCGCGCTGGTGGGTGTGGTTGTTTTCTTTGACCGTGGCATTTGCCATTGTTTATTTGGTGCTTTATCCGGGTTTTGGGAATATGCAAGGGCAGTTGGGTTGGACGTCTGCCGGGCAACACCAAGCGGAAGTGGATGAAATGAACGCCCGCATTAAACCTACTTTTGATGCCTATTTGAAAACGGACATCAAAACCTTGGCAACCAACCGCGAAGCAATGGAAACGGGCAAACGCTTGTTCCAAACCTACTGCATGCAATGCCATGGCGCCAATGCTACTGGTAGCAAAGGTTTTCCGAACTTAACGGATGCCGACTGGCTTTATGGCGGCGAGCCCGATGATATTAAGGAAACCATCACCAACGGCAGAATGGGCGTGATGACCGCCATGGGTGAGGCTTTGAGCACACAAGACATTGACGATTTGGCCAATTATGTGCGTTCATTGAGCAACTTGTCGCATGACGCAACTTCTGCTGGGCGCGGTAAAGAATTGTTTGTGGGGGCAGGCACGTGTTTTACTTGCCACGGAGAAAACGCCACAGGCAGATTGCCGGACGGCACTTTGATTGGTTTGGGTGCGCCCAATTTAACCGACAACATTTGGCTTTATGGTTCTTCGGTTAATGAAATCAAAAACGGCATCATCAACGGGCGCACCAACCGCATGCCCGCTTGGGGAGAGTTTTTGGGCGCGGATAAAGTGCACATTTTGACGGCATACGTGTATAGTTTAAGTGCGCACTAAGCACCCTTAAAAATATTTGTGAATAAGGCGACTTATTGTGAGTCGCCTTTTTTACAAAGTTGGATGACAAACAGCCTCGGAGGAAAAAATGTCGGATGCACCGGAAATACGACCAGAATCTTGTTCAAACGATTCTCCAAAAAATGAAAAAAAATTGGAGTCGACCGTGGAAAAACAAGTTTCTTTTTATGAAAAACACAAAAAAATCTACATTCGCGATGTCAAAGGTTGGTGGAACAACTGGCGTTGGATTTTTGTTTTTTTAACGCAAGCGATTTTTTTCATTACGCCGTGGCTAACTTGGAATAATCGCCAAGCGGTGTTGTTTCATTTAATTGAGCGCAAGTTTTATATTTTTGGCCTGATTTTGTGGCCGCAAGATGTTTTTTATTTGGCTATTTTATTGATTATTTCTGCTTATTCTTTATTTTTATTTACTGCTTTTGCTGGGCGACTTTTCTGCGGTTATGCCTGCCCGCAAACGGTTTATACCGAAATTTATATGTGGATTGAAAACCGCATTGAAGGCGACAGAAACAAACGCATCAAATTAGACCAAGGACCTTGGACGGGTGAAAAAATCACCAAAAAACTCATCAAACACGCCATTTGGATTGCCATTGCGCTTTGGGCAGGTTTTACCTTAGTGTGTTATTTCACGCCCGTATCGGAGTTGGCGCAAACTTTCCCCAACTGGTCGGCTTGGGAGATGTTTTGGGTGTTTTTTTATGCGGCTTTCTTTTATATGCAAGCGGGTTTTTTGCGCGAGCAGGTTTGCAAATACATGTGCCCTTATGCGCGTTTTCAAGGCGTGATGTATGACCCGGATACGTTAATCATCACTTATGATGCCGAACGCGGTGAGCCAAGAGGCGCCAAACGCAAAAATTTGCCAGCCGATGCCCCGCCTTTGGGCGATTGCGTGGATTGCAATTTGTGCGTGGTGGTTTGCCCAACCGGCATTGATATTCGCAAAGGCTTGCAATATGAATGTATTGGTTGCGGCGCGTGTATTGATGTGTGCAATCCCGTGATGGAAAAACTCAATAAACCCTTAGGGCTTATTCGCTATACATCAGAAAATGCGCTTTTGAATCGCAAAAAAGAAGGCGAAAAAAGCATTTGGGCGCATTTGTGGCGTCCGCGCATTTTGATTTACACCGGCATTTTGTGGGCGATTATTTTTGCTACTGCGGCATCGTTGATTTTGCGCGTGCCCTTGAAAGTGGATGTGATTCGCGACCGTTCCATTTTGGCGCGTGAAAGTTTTGATGGCAAAATTGAAAACGTTTTCACTCTTAAAATTATGAACATTACCGAAGAAGCGCAACGCTATCGCATTAGTGTGGAAGGTTTGGATGGCATTACGGTGGATGTGAAAGAACCTATTGAAGTTAAAGCGGCTGAAAATTACGAAGTTGCCGTGACCGTGAATGCGCCGCCTGAATCAGCGCCACCGGGAGCAAGCAAAATTTTCTTTCATATTCAATCGGTGGATAATCCCAAGTTAGAAGTGCGTGAAAAAGCATCGTTTTTGATGCCATCTTAAAAAAAGGAATCAACAATGAACTTGAATAACACAACGGCAAAACCTTGGTATAAAGAACCTTGGCCGTGGTTTTTGATGTCTGGCCCTTTTATTGTGGTTTTGGCTGGTTTTGTGACCTTTTATTTGGCTGTTCAAAGCGATGATGGCTTGGTGACGGATGATTATTACAAAGAAGGTTTGGCAATTAACCAAAGTTTGGCGCGCGATGATGCCGCACGCAATATGCAGTTGTCTGCCAATGTGATGACCAAAGAAAATCAACTGCGCGTGATTTTTGCGCCCAGCGCCAATTTGCCGCAAGAAGTATTGCTTAAAATTGTGCATCCCACGCAAGCGGGTTTTGATTTGGATGTGCCTTTGAATATGGAAGCACCGGGAATTTTCAATGTCACTTTGCCCAAAGCTTTAAAAGGGCGCTGGCATTTGATTTTGGAAGATTCGCAACAAACTTGGCGCTTGCAAGGCGATTGGTTGCCCAATACGCCGGATATGCTGGTGTTGCAGCCGCCAAACAAATAGATTTTTCAACCACAAAAAACAAGGAGGGGCTTATGGCTTGGAATTTACTGTTCAATAGCGATTTTGGCTTGATGAGCTTGGTGGTTATCATCGGCGTGGTGGTGATTGCTGGCGTTTTGATTTCAATGTTCAGCAACAAAATCAAGCGTTCAGAAAAAGCACGTGCGTTGCATCAGGCCAACAAACAACAGCAACAACAGCAACAACAAAACAGCTGATTTTCTATTTTTACAAAAATCCACGGTAAACAAAGAATTTTTTTCAAAAAAATATGCCGTTTACCGTGGAAGTGTTTTTTTTTGGCTTTTGTGGAATTGTTATGCCGAGTTTTGATTTTACTTCCGATGTAGATTGGGTTCATTTGAAAAATGCCGTGGATGTTGCGCAGCGGCAAGTTGCAAATCGTTATGATTTCAAAGGCACGCCGGCACAATTGCTTTTAAACGACAAAGACAAAGCGATTACGCTTTTTGGCGAGAGTGAATTTCAGCTCAATCAAATCAAAGATTTGCTTTTTCCTGCAATGGAAAAAAAAGCGCCCGAATCAACCAAGCGACTCAAAGCCAACGAAATTGAAAAACAAGGCAACAAGTTGAAACAGGTTTTGCTGGTGCAATCGGGCCTTGATGCGAATTTAGCAAAAAAAATCGTCAAACTTTTAAAAGATAGCAAATTGAAAGTGCAAGCCAGCATTCAAGGCGATTCTGTTCGGGTATCGGGCAATAAACGTGATGTTTTGCAAGAAGTTATCGCCTTGATTAAAAAAAATTGCGATGATTATCCCATTCAAGCGGGTAATTTTAGAGATTAAAATGAAAAAAATCCTTTTAAAAACAATTACTTGCGCTGTTTTAAGTTTACCCTTGGTGGCAGCGGCGCAAACGGTAGGCTTGGCTGGTATTTTGGGTAAAAAAGCCATTTTGGTGATTGATGGCGGTAATCCCAAAAGCGTGGCAGTGGGTGAGCGCATCCACGGCGTGAAGTTAATTAGCGTGGAAGAAAAATCCGCCGTGGTTGAAAAAAAGGGCAAACGCATCACGCTTCGCGTGGGGCAAAACGCGAGCTTGGCGGATAAAGGCGTCTCACCTTCTGATGCCATCATCTTAAATGCTGACTCCAGCGGGCATTATTTTGCAGATGGCGCGGTAAATGGCAATGCTGTGCGCTTTCTTTTGGATACGGGTGCCACGGCGGTGGTTTTTGGCGCATCGGATGCCAAACGTTTGGGCATTTCGTTAATCGGTGCGCAAGCAGGCATTTCCAGAACCGCAAACGGCGAGGTGCAAACCAAAATGGTGCGCATTTCTTTAAACGTTGGCGGCATTATGTTGGACAACATAGAAGCGCACGTGTTGGCAGGTGAATCGCCGCACGCGCTACTAGGAATGAGCGCTTTACGCCGTTTTAATATGAATCAAACGGGCAATGTTTTAACCTTAACCTTGCGCTGATGTGGCAAAAATTCCAAAGCGCATTGTTAAATGCGCCCGATGATAAACAAAGCCGCAATGCCACACCTGCTGCGGTGTTGTTGCCTTTTTTGGATTCTGAGCCAATCCAAATGCTATTTACCCGCCGCAGTGCGAATTTGAAGGATCATTCTGGCCAAGTGGCTTTTCCGGGCGGGCGCGTGGAAAAAGGTGAAAGCTTTGCCGATGCGGCATTGCGCGAGGCAAAAGAAGAAGTGGGGCTTAATCCGAATCAAGCGCGTATTTTGGGATTTTTGCCAACGCTTACCACCGGCACGGGATTTTCAATTGTTCCAGTAGCGGCCAAAATTGCCCCACCTTTTGATTTTGAGTGCGACCCTGTGGAAGTGGCAGAGATTTTTACCGTGCCGATGGCATTTTTGATGAACCCTAAAAATCACAAAAAACAACGTTTTTTTTGGCAAGGGCAATGGCGGGAATTTTGGGCAATGCCGTATCACAATCATTTTATTTGGGGTGCAACGGCGCATATTTTGCGGGATTTATTTTTGCGTAGCGAAAATCCACGGTAAACGCGCAATTTTTTTGTAAAATAGCGAATTTTTGAAAAGCAAGGATGAAAAAATGTTGAACAAAGCCATGTTGATAGGACGCTTAGGCAAAGACCCCGAAATGCGCCACACCGCAACAGGTGCGCCAGTTTGCACGATGAGCATTGCCACCAATTCTTTTCGCATTGATCGCAACACGGGCGAAAAAAGCAACACCACCGAATGGCACAACATTGTGTGTTGGAATCGCACGGCGGAAAACGTAGCGCAATATTTGCGCAAGGGTTCGCTGGTTTATGTGGAAGGGCGCATTCAATACCGCACGTGGCAAGCACAAGACGGCACCACGCGTAATTCCACGGAAATTGTGGCAAGCGATGTGAAATTTTTGGATTCCAAGGCTAGCCGCGAAGGTTTTCAAGGCGCAGGTTATGCCCAACAACAACCCGGCGCTTGGCAAGGCGCAGCTTATGGCGCGGGCAATTATCCACAACAGAACGCACCAATCGGCGGTTCGTATCCCCAACAACCACAACCAATGCCAATGGGCGGCGCTCCTTCTTATTCGCAACCGAGTGCTTATCCCAACGATACTGCGGCGGATTTGTCTTCGCCAAGACCACAACCGCCGCAACCTGCGCAAGCGCCATCCACCAATTTTACCGATGGCTTGGTGGGCGATGACGTGCCGTTTTAATTTTTTTGATTATAAGAAAACGGCGGCGTTTCAACGCCGCCGTTTTTTGTTGCAAAGATTTTTTGGTTTTTTAATGGGAATTGTCTGTTTTTTGCGCCGAAGATTCTTCATTACTTGCTGCTTTTTTCTTGGTGGTTTTGCGTTTTTTATTTGGCGCTTCGGGCGGCGGTAATATGGGTTGCACGGGTTTGATGGAATGCTCGCGCATATATTGATCCATTGCGAGCCAACCTTCAAAAATGCCGGCGCGCGGCAGCCAACTGTAAATGGTGTAGCAATCTTCAATGGCGCGCCCAGCGTGGCGGCAAGCATTCCCAACGGCTTTGCCTTCTGCCATCAAGCGCTGATTTTTTTGATCAGTAGGTTCAAAACCAAAATGTTCGCCAAATGCCAACATATCTTCGCAACCCGTCAAAAATAAAAGGCAGGTTAAAAATAACGCGTTTTTTTTTAAATTTTCCACGGTCAACTCCATATTTTTTTTGATTTTACAAAATCTATTAAGGTTTTCGGCAGACTTTTTTCAGCCAAAAGCGTTTGTGCAAAAGCGTGAGAATTTTGTTGCCAAATTGTAAAAGTTTCGGGCGATAAAAGCGATTCAGCAGAAAAATCAGTGTGCATTGCGTTTAAAAAATAAAAGAAATCGCAAACGTGTTGGCGAATTTTGGAATCCAAAAAGGGCGAGAATATTTCCAAAAATGATAAAACCTTTTGAAAATGCGCATTGTCTTTTTGGCGATACGCTTGCCACACAAAAGGTTGCCCTGCCAAAATTGAGCGCACAAAGCTATCTTCACCGCGTATTAAATTAAGCGTTGCTGAGTCTAGTTTGGCATCAAATTTTTTTTGCGGTAAAAAGGCATTTTTGCCTAAAAAATGGAGATTTTGATTTTTTAAAAATTGAATAGGCGATTCATCGTATAAAAACACATTGATTTTCCACGGTTTTTTTAAATCAAAAGGGCTGGGAAGTTCGCTTTTTTCATTGATGATTCCACCACCCTTTTTCAAAAAGGATGGAAAATAAAAATATTTGGTTTTGTTTTTTTGGGGCGATGGTTTTAAGTGGCAATCCAAAATCCATTTTTCCAAACCCAAATAATCCATGGCAAACCATGCAAAATTGGCTGTTGTTTTTTCAATTTCTTTTAAGGCAAAATCAGGCAAATGGCAGGAAAAAAGTTCAATGACTATGTCGCCATTTTGCAAAGCAAAAGTTTGAGAATCCCAAGGTAAAAGTTGAAAATTGGGTAGGTTTTCATCGCCCAACATTTTCACAATCAAATCGGGACGATTGATTCGCAAAATAACCTTGAGCGAAAACTTCAAACAAAATTCACGCGACAAACGCAAGGCAAAACCCGCATCGCCAAAATTATCAATGACTTTGCAAAAAATAAATGCGTTCACCGTGGAAAATCATTATAAAAATCGCAAGGAAAGATCAATTGCCCGAATATCCTTGGTTAAAGAGCCAATGGAAATGCGATGCACGCCTGTTTGTGCAATAGCCAAAACCGTGGCATCACTAACGTTGCCGCTGGCTTCCAAAAGCACATCATCGGGCGAGATTTTGACGGCTTTGCGCATCTCTTCAAGCGAAAAATTGTCTAGCAAAATCATCTTTGCGCCCGCATTGATGGCTTCTTTTAGTTGCGTTAAATTTTCCACTTCAATTTGCACAAATTTGCAATGCTGCAAGTTGGCATCGGCAATTTCTTGCGCGGCGGCAAAGGCTTGTTTAATGCCGCCTGCGGCGATGATGTGATTTTCTTTGATTAAAATGGCATCCCACAAAGCCATGCGGTGATTTTTGCCGCCGCCGCATTTGACGGCGTATTTTTGCGCCGAGCGCAAGCTGGGGATGGTTTTGCGGGTATCCACAATTTGCGCACCGGTGCCTTTGACCAAATTCACAAAATGGCGGGTTTTGGTGGCTACGGCTGATAAAGTTTGCAAAAAATTCAACGCTGTGCGTTCTGCCGTTAAAAGTGCGCGCGCATTGCCGGTGATTTTGCACAAAACGGCGTTTTTGGTAACAACATCGCCATCGGTGAAGAACCACTGAATTTGCGCATCATCATCGCATTGCAAAAAGCATTCGTTAAACCAACGAATACCGCACAAAACGGCATCTTCGCGCGTGATAAGCTGTGCGCTTGCTTTTGTGTTTTCAGAAATAAGCTCGGCGGTCAAGTCGCCTACACCCACATCTTCAAGTAAGGCTACCGCAACATTGAGCGCGCGTTCGGTTTTAAGATTGATGCGCATTTTTAAGATGGTGTTTTTTGCAAAAGTTTTAAAAGAGAGGCGATTTTGGTTTTGAGTTCTCGGCGGTCAACAATCAAATCAATGGCGCCTTTTTCAAGCAAAAATTCAGAACGCTGAAAACCTTCGGGCAAGGTTTGGCGCACGGTTTGTTCAATCACGCGCGGGCCTGCAAAGCCTACAAGCGCGCCGGGTTCTGCCAAAACGATGTCGCCCATAAACGCAAAAGAGGCGGAAACGCCGCCCATTGTTGGGTTGGTTAAAACGGAAATGTAGGGCAATTTTGCGGCGGAAAGTTTGGTTAAAACGGCGGTGGTTTTTGCCATTTGCATTAGCGAAAACAAGCCTTCTTGCATGCGTGCGCCGCCCGATGCTGCCACGCTAATAAAAGGCAAGCGTTCAGCAATTGCCAAATTCACGCCGCGCACAAAACGCTCGCCTAAAACGGAACCCATAGAACCGCCCATAAAATCAAATTCAAAAGCGGCAATAACCACGGGAATTCCGCAAATAAAGCCTTTGACCACGCGAATGGCTTCGTCTTCATCTGATGCGGCGGCAGCGGCTTTTAAGCGCTCGGTGTATTTTTTGGAATCCTTAAATTTCAAAGGGTCTATGGATGCAATATTGTTGGCTATGATTTCTGCTTTTTCATCGTCCAACAACATTTCAAGCCGCGCCTTGGCGCACAAACGCAAATGAAAATTGCATTTGGGGCAGACCTTGGCGTTTTTTTCCAAATCCGCCGTGTAGAGCACTTCGTCACATTCCGGGCATTTGCTCCACAAGCCTTCGGGCGCGCCGCGATGCTTGCCGTGGTCGCGCTTGATTTTGGGCGGTAAAAGTTTGGATAACCAATTAGACATAGCGGACTCCGCTTTAATTTAAACCCAAAACATCCTGCATATTAAACAAACCTGCCGTTTTGCCTTGCAAAAACAGGGCAGCGCGCATAGCGCCTTCGGCATAAGGCATACGTGAGCCGCCTTTGTGCGCAATTTCAACGCGCTCGCCAATGCCGCAAAACATCACGGTGTGCTCGCCCACAATATCGCCCCCGCGGATTGTTGAAAAGGCGATGGTTTTGTCATCCCGCACGCCAAGGTTGCCTTCTCTGCCAAAAATGGCGCAATCTTTTAAATTGCGACCCAGCGCATCCGCCACAATTTCGCCCATTTTTAAGGCTGTGCCCGATGGCGAATCCACTTTTAAGCGGTGGTGCGCTTCCACAATTTCCACATCAAAACCGTTTAAAACCTTTGCCGCTTCTTTTAAAAGTTTGAAAACAACATTGACGCCCACCGCCATATTCGGCGCAAAAACAATGGGAATAGTTTTTGCCGCTTCGGTAATTGCCGCTTTGCCGTTGTCATCAAAACCTGTGGTGCCAATGACCATTGGAATTTTTTGCGCTTTGCAAATTGCCAAATGTTTTAAGGTGCCCTCAGAACGTGTGAAATCAATCACACAATTTAAATTTTCCACAGTCAAGGCAGAAAAATTTTGAATTTTAACGTTTATCGGCTCAATGTTTTTGCCCAAAAGCGCTGAACCTTCAACTTCAAAAAGTGCCGCAATTTCAAAGGTTTCGGGCGATCTTAATGCCGCTTCTTGCAACATTTTGCCCATTTTGCCGCCGGCACCCAAAATGCCCAAACGAATTTTTTGCATGATTTTTTCCTTTTAATATTCGCCAAAACCCAAACTATTTTTTACCCGTTCAAAAAGCGAGGGCGGCTCGCGCGGGGCAAGCGGTTTTTGCGCGTCTTCTTCGCTTATTTTGCTCAATTCTACCAGCCGCATGTGCGATTGCGGCTCTGGTGTTTTGTCGGTGGCTTGAATATTGCCTGCCACGTGCGTCAAATTGTCGTTGTCATCAAAAAAAACGGAAAATAGCACTATTTGCTTTTTGCCTGTTGGTCCTTCAATGTATTGATAAGGATAATCCCAACGGTTTTGGTGAAAAACGTCTTTTAAGGTTGGTGAGCCCAACAACTGCTGAATTTGCGCCTTGGACATACCGACTTTTAATTGTGCAACAGAGTCTTCTGCCAACACGTTGCCTTGCTGAATATCAATTTTGTATTCATTCCAAAAATCGGGTTTTATTGCGCTGTTACCACACGCTGTTAGGATAACGCTCGCCCAAAAACAAACAAAAATTCGCATACGCATAAAAGTTTTAAAAACGCCTTAAAACGCTTATTATACCGAAAGTCCACGTTGGAAAGGAAAACAATGAGCAAACCTCATTTAAAAGAAATCGGTTTAAAAGCAACTTACCCGCGCATTAAAATTTTGCAAATTTTTGAAAACAGCAAAGAGCGCCATTTGAGCGCTGAAGATATCCACGAACAACTCAAAGACGATGAGTTGGAATTGGGGCTTGCCACCATTTACCGCGTTTTAACGCAGTTTGAGCAAGCGGGTTTGTTGAGTCGCCATTTTTTTGAAGGTGGGCGCGCGGTTTTTGAATTGAACAAAGGCGAGCACCACGACCATTTGATTTGCACGCAATGCGGCAAAGTTGTTGAGTTTTATGATTCAGAAATTGAAGCATTGCAAAATCAAGTGGCTGAAAAATATGGTTTTGCTTTGGAATCGCACGCGCATTATTTGTATGCCATTTGTGGCGATTGCCAAAAAAAACAAAAATCCACGGTAAACGCCAAAAAAATTTCAAAAAAGGATGATTAAAAAATGAAGGTAATGCTCACAGGCGTGGCAGGATTCATCGGTATGCACGTTGCCGAACGACTTTTAAATCGTGGCGATTCGGTTGTGGGTTTGGATAATTTGGACGCTTATTACGAAGTTTCCTTAAAAGAAGCAAGGTTGGAACGCTTAAAAAAATACGAAAAATTTTCTTTTGAAAAATTAGATGTGGCAGATAGATGCGGCATTGCCGAATTTTTTAAAAAAACAAAGCCAAGCCACGTTATCCATTTGGCGGCGCAAGCGGGCGTTTTGTATTCTTTTGAAAATCCGCACGCTTATGCTGATAGCAATTTGACGGGTTTTATCAACGTGTTGGAAGGCTGTCGCCACCAAAATGTGGCGCATTTGGTTTATGCTTCAAGCTCTTCGGTTTATGGCGGCAACACCAAGTTTCCATCTAGCGAACACGATTCGGTGGATCATCCCGTTAGCCTTTATGCCGCCACTAAAAAAGCCAATGAATTGATGGCGCACACGTATAGCCATTCTTTTGGGCTGCCCACCACGGGTTTGCGCTTTTTTACCGTTTATGGGCCTTGGGGCAGACCCGATATGGCGTTTTTTTTATTTACCCGCGCCATTTTGAACAATGAACCGATTAAGGTTTTTAATTTTGGCAATATGAAGCGCGATTTTACTTTTGTAGATGATATTGTTAGCGGCATTGTTGGCGTATTGGAAAAACCGCCCACGCCTAACCCCGATTACGATTGCGCCAAAAACGACCCATTTTCAAGCGCTGCGCCTTATCGTGTTTTTAATATTGGCAACCAAAACAGCGTGCCTTTGATGGATTACATCGCCGAAATTGAAAAGAATTTGGGCAAAACCGCCCAAAAAGAATTGCTCCCAATGCCACCGGGCGATGTGCCGCAAACTTATGCCGATACTTCTTTGCTGAAAGAATACATTGGCTTTCAACCCAACACCCCAATTGCCGTTGGCATTCAAAAATTCATTCAGTGGTATCGGAATTATTACAAAGTTTGAAAAAAATCAAATGTTTACCGTGGAAAATCATAAAAAATGGATTTAAAAGAAATCAATTTGTTGGGCGATTCTGCCGACAATCATTGGTATTACGCATCCAAATACCAAGCCGTAAACCGCTTGATTGCAACATTGCAACCCAGCGCCATTTTGGATGTCGGTGCGGGGGGGGGGGGGGTTATCCCGTAAACTTTTAAAAACAACTTCGGCAAAAGAAGCGTGGTGCGTGGATATTGGCTACGCTTATGATTTTGAAGATTTTGAAAAAGACAAACCCATTCATTTTTGCCGTGCTGTGGATAACATTCCCGCTGATTTGGTTTTATTGATGGACGTTTTGGAGCATGTGGAAGATGACCTTGCTTTGCTTCAAAGCTATGTCAACAAAGTGCCGCACGGTGCCACGTTTTTAATTTCGGTTCCAGCCTTTCAATTTTTGTGGAGCGAGCACGATATTTTTTTGGAACACAAGCGCCGTTATTCTTTAAAAGAAATGGAAAAGGTTGTAAAACAAGCGGGTTTAAAAGTGGAAAAGGGCGCTTATTATTTTGCCGCTGTTTTTCCCATCGCTACCATTTTGCGATTGGCGGATAATTTCAAGCGCCATTTTTTTAAGAAAAAAGAAATTGCCCCGCATTCGCAATTATCCCCACACCATCCCATTACCAACAATTTTTTGGCTTGTTTATCTTCTGCCGAATTGCCGTTTTTTTTACACAACCGATTGTTTGGATTAACCGTTTTTGTTTTGGCTAAAAAAATTTAATTTTAAATAATCCACGGTAAACGTTTTAAAATTTTCAAAAAAATAATGCGTTTACCGTGGATTTTTTTAAAGTGCCTTGCGGTTTTTTTGGTGGCATTCGGCGGAATAAACCGTTTTGAACATCAATTTGCCCGAACCTTTAAACAAGCGTTTTGCCGTTTTGGAAATACAGCGGCGCTCTAAGGTTGAGCGGCGCGTGCGCGTAATCGCCATAACACTTCCCTTCGTGTGGTAAAAAAACCGCAAATTTTAAAAACGAATGGCTTTAATTTCAAGTATGATTCGCCGTTTGTCTTTTCTTTGTATTTTATGAAAACGCCTGCCATTGCCTTTGTTTCGCTCGGTTGCCCAAAAGCTGGGGCAGATTCCGAAGTGCTTTTGGCGCGTTTGAAAACTGCGGGTTTTGCCTTTACCGATGATGCCGCGGCGGCGGCTTTTGTGATTATCAACACTTGCGGTTTTGTCAATGATGCCATTGACGAATCACTTTCGGCGATAGAAGAAGCTTTGTCTCAAAACAAAAACGTTTTTGTAACGGGTTGTTTGGGCGCAAAAAAAGATTTAATCCTCAAAAAATTCCCGCAAGTTTTGGGTGTTTCTGGTCCCAACAAACACGCCGAAGTTGTTGAGCAAATTGCCGATATTTTTGGTTTGCCGCAAAAAAATCAAGATTTTAACGACTCCCGCATTTTGCTCACACCGCCGCATTTTGCTTATTTGAAAATTGCCGAAGGTTGTAACCAACAATGCAGTTTTTGCATTATTCCGCAGTTGCGCGGCGCTTTGCGGTCGCGCACTTTTAACGAAATTATGTTGGAAGCGCAAAACCTTGTGCAATCGGGCGTGAAGGAAATCATCGTGGTGGCGCAAGACACCATCGCTTATGGCGTGGATTTAAAATACAAAACGCATTTTTGGAATGGCAGACCAATCAAAAGCAATATCACCGAACTTTGCAAAGCGCTTTCAAGCCTTGGCGTTTGGGTGCGTTTGCATTATGTTTATCCTTATCCTGCGGTGGATTCTTTGGTGGAATTGATGAATGATGGCAAAATTTTGCCTTATTTGGATATTCCCTTGCAGCACGCCACCCCCCGAATTTTAAAGGCGATGCGCCGCCCCGCCGCCATAGAAAATATGCTTTTAAGAATTGAAAAATGGCGCAAAATCTGCCCTGATATTGCTTTGCGCTCTACCTTTATTGTGGGATTTCCGGGCGAGACGGAACGCGAATTTGAAGATTTGTTGGATTTTTTGGAATTAGCCCAATTAGACCGCGTGGGCGTTTTTGAATATTCCGCTGTTGAGGGCGCGCCAGCCAACGCTTTGCCCAATGCGGTTGCAGACGAAATCAAAGCGATGCGCAAATTGTGGTTGTTGGAAGCGCAAGCCGAAATTAGCCAAAAAAAATTGGCGCAAGCAGTGGGCAAAACCGAGCGGGTGTTGGTGGATTTGGTTGATGAAGAAGGCGCCATTGCCCGCCGCGCTTACGATGCGCCGGATGTGGATGGCGTGGTTTATATCAACGATTTTTTTGATACCGCCGCTGGTGAATTTTTGGATGTGCTCATCACCGATTCCGATGCGCACGATTTGTATGCGCAAAATCTTTAAAATCCACGGTCAACCGATTATTTTTTTCAAAAAAAATCAGCGTTCACCGTGGAAAATAAAAAAAACGGAGTTTTTTATGAATGATTTTTTGGATTTGCCACCAATTGCCCAATGCCAAGGGCGCGTGGTTTTGCCCGGCTCCAAGAGCATCTCCAACCGCGTGTTGCTTTTGGCTGCTTTGACGCACGGCACCACGCCAATTGAGAATTTGCTGGAAAGCGAAGATACCGATGTGATGCAAGCGGCGTTAAAAGCCTTGGGCGTTTCCATTCACAAGCGCGATGGTATTTTTTATGTGCGTGGCGCCAAAGGCAAAATTCAAAATCAACAAGGCGAGTTTTTCTTAGGCAATGCGGGCACGGCGTTTCGTTTTTTAACGGCGGTATTAGCCATTTCTTCGGGCAATTATGTTTTATCAGGCATTGAAAGAATGAATGAGCGTCCTATCGGTGATTTAACCGATGCTTTAAAACAAATTGGCGCGCAAATTGAAATGGAAAATGAAGGTTTTCCGCCTTTAAAAATCGCACCTTTTGCCGACAATGGCGAGAGAAAAATTCTGTTAAAAGGCGATATATCCAGCCAATTTTTAAGCGCTTTGTTAATGGCATTGCCTTTAACGGGCAAGGCTTTTGAGATAAAAATTGATGGCGTTTTGATTTCCAAACCCTATGTGGCAATGACCATTGCGCTAATGCAACAATTCGGCGTGGCGGTTGTTGAACAAAATGGCGTTTTTTTGACACCTGAAAATGCAAAATACCAAAGTCCGGGGAATTTTCGCGTGGAATCGGATGCATCAAGCGCTTCGTATTTTTGGGCATTGGGTGCGCTTTTGAGCAAGGACGGCGTGCAAACCGAAGGCATTCCTGAACATTCCATTCAAGGCGATGTGGCTTTTTTAAACGTATTGCGCAAAATGGGCGCGGTTGTTTTTTGGCGCAATCAGCGCTGGGGCGTGCGGCGCGGCGCAAACGGCTTAAAAGCTATTACGGTAGATGCCAACGATTTTCCCGATGCGGCAATGACCTTGGCAACGCTTGCCGCTTTTGCCGATGGCACAACAACAATCAAAAATATCGCCAGTTGGCGCGTTAAAGAAACCGACCGCTTATCTGCCATGGCAACGGAGTTAAAAAAACTAGGCGTTGGGGTAAAAACCACAGCGGATTCAATTGCCATTACGCCACCCGAACATTTCAATTTCAAACCCGCCAGCATTGCCACTTACAACGACCACCGCATGGCGATGAGTTTTTCTTTGTTTTCTGCCGCCATTCCTTTGCGCATTGAAAATCCCGAGTGTGTTGGCAAAACCTTTCCCAATTATTTTGCCGCACTGCACAATCTTGTGGATGCCGTTCCAGTGATTGCCATTGACGGACCATCTGCTTCTGGCAAAGGCACCATTGCGCAAAAAGTGGCGCAACAACTGGGTTTTCATTATTTGGATTCGGGCGCGCTTTATCGCTTGGTGGCGTTTGCCGCTTTTGAAAAAAATTTGGCGTTGACCGTGGAAAATGAGCGCACCTTGGCTGAAATTGCCCGCAATTTGCCCGTTGGCTTTAAAAACGGCGAGATTTTTTTAAATGAAAAAATTGTTAGCGATGCCATTCGCACAGAAGAAGTGGGCAATGCCGCATCCTTTGTTGCCGCAATGCCTTTGGTGCGCCGTGCGCTTTTATTTTTACAACGTGCGCAGCGTTTATCGCCCGGATTGGTGGGCGATGGGCGCGATATGGGTAGCGTTATTTTTCCCGATGCGCCACTGAAAATTTATTTGGACGCTTCTGCCGAAGTTCGCGCCGAACGGCGTTATAAACAGTTGAAAGAAAAGGGTTTTTCTGTTAACCTTGCCGCCCTTACTGATGAGATGCGCGCTCGAGACGCTCGGGATTTGAATCGCCCAAACGCCCCACTTTTAAAAGCGGCGGACGCGGTTTTAATTCCAACCGATGATTTAACCATCGACTCGGTTGTTGCAGCGGTGTTAAAGGCTTATCAAAATCTGTGAGAATTGGGGTTTTCTTTTGTAAGAAAACGTTTTTGTCATTTTTTTAAAGGTTCCCTTTATAAAAAGGGGTTTTTGTTCAATGAGTGAAGAATCTTTTGCCGCCTTATTGCCCGAATACGAGCAAGAAAACAAAAAAGGCGAAGTTACCAAAGCCTTGGTTACCAAGGTAGATCGCAATGTGGTGTTGGTTGATGCGGGGTTGAAATCTGAATCGCCCGTGCCCATTGAGGAGTTTTTAAACGACCAAGGTGAAGTGGAAGTCAAAGTTGGCGACTTGGTTGATGTTGTTGTGGAAGAATTTGAAGACGGCTACGGCAACACACGACTTTCGCGCGAAAAAGCCAAACGCGTGGCTGCTTGGAATTTCTTGGAAGATGCTTTAAACAACAGCAGTTTGGTTACAGGCACCATTACTGGCAAAGTCAAAGGCGGGTTAACGGTGATATCCAACGGCGTGCGCGCCTTTTTGCCCGGCTCTTTGGTGGATTTGCGCCCAGTGAAAGATCCCAGCCCGTATGAAGGCAAAACCTTGGAGTTTAAGGTTATTAAATTAGACCGCAAACGCAACAATGTGGTGCTTTCTCGCCGCGCCGTGTTGGAAGCCACAATGGATGCCGACCGCGAAAAACTCATGGAAAACTTGCAAGAAGGCTCCATTGTTAAAGGCATTGTGAAAAATATTACCGAATACGGCGCTTTTGTGGATTTGGGCGGTATTGATGGCTTGTTGCATATCACCGATTTGGCGTGGCGCCGCGTGCGGCATCCATCAGAAGTTTTAAATGTGGGTGATGAAGTAACCGCCAAGGTTTTGAAGTTTGATTTGGACAAAAACCGCGTTTCTTTGGGAATGAAACAATTAGGCGATGACCCGTGGATTGGCATTGCGCGGCGTTATCCCACCGGCACACGTTTGTTTGGCAAGGTAACGAATTTAACCGATTACGGTGCATTTGTTGAAATTGAACAAGGCATTGAAGGTTTGGTGCATGTGTCGGAGATGGATTGGACGAACAAAAACGTTCACCCCACCAAAGTTGTGCAGTTGGGCGATGAAGTGGAAGTGATGGTTTTGGAAATTGACGAAGACCGCCGCCGCATTTCTTTGGGAATGAAACAATGTCAAGCCAATCCGTGGGAAGAGTTTTCTGCCAATCACAAAAAAGGCGATAAATTAAAAGGTGCCATCAAATCCATTACGGATTTTGGGATTTTTATCGGTTTGCCCGGCGGCATTGACGGCTTGGTGCATTTGTCGGATTTGTCGTGGAATCAACCCTCAGACGAAGCCATTCGCCAATTCAAAAAAGGCGATGAAGTGGAAGCTTTGGTGTTGGCTATTGATGTGGATAAAGAACGCATTTCTTTGGGCATCAAGCAGTTGGAAGGCGATCCTTACACCAATTTCATCGCAACGCATGAAAAGAACAGCATCGTTAAAGGCATTGTGAAGTCCGTTGATGCCAAAGGTGCGGTGATTGCCTTGGATGGCGACAACGAAGGCTATTTGCGCGCCTCAGAATTTTCGCACGAGCGCGTGGATGATTTAACCCAAAAATTGAAGGAAGGCGACGAAGTGGAAGCCATGTTGTTAAACGTCGACCGCAAAACGCGTTCCATCAATTTGTCGATTCGCGCCAAAGAGCAGGCTGAGCAAAATGCGGCAATGCAAAAATTCTCATCGGAATCTTCTGCTGCGGCGGGCACAACGAATTTGGGTGCCTTATTGAAAGCCAAATTTAAAGAGCAAGGTTAGATGCAATGACGCGCTCCGAATTGATTGAAAAACTCTCTTACCGCTTTGAGCAACTGACATTGCGCGATGCGGAACTTGCCGTGCTTGTTTTATTAGACTCAATGGCAAGTTCCCTTTGCGAAGGCGTGCGGGTTGAAGTCCGTGGTTTTGGCAGTTTCAGCATTTCTTACCGCCCACCGCGTGTAGGTCGCAACCCGCGCTCTGGCAAAACCGTGTCGGTTCCGGGCAAATGGGTGCCGCATTTTAAGGCGGGCAAAGAATTGCGCGAGCGTGTTGTAAAACAGTAAAATAATGGGCAACCCCAAGGGGTTGCCTTTTTTTTGCGGAGAGTAAGAATGAAAGCCCTGCGTTATTTTTTGTATGTTGTCTTTTTTGGCGCTGTGTTTGTGTTGGCAATCAACAACACCACGGCAACGCCTTTGCATTTGCCGATGGGGCTAGATTTCACATTGCCGCAAATTGTGTGGTTGATGGCATTTTTTATTGCAGGGGTGGTCATTAGCTTTTTGGCGTTTTTGCCGCGCCTGTGGCATTTAAAAGGCGATGTGCGCCGCTTAACGCGTGAAAAAACGGATATTTTTAATCAAAAAACACGCGCTGATTCGCGTTTGGCTGAATTAGAAGAAGAATTATCCACGGTCAACGCCCAAAAAATTTCAAATACCGAAATCGCCAACGTTTAAAACTTTCCACTTTTTTCAATGAGCGAGATTTTTGATTACTGGGAACTCATTCTCATCCCCATTTTTTTTGCGCTGGGTTGGGTGGCTGCGCGCGTGGATATGCGTCAAGTGGTGCATGAATCGCGCACATTACCGCGTTCTTATTTTGAAGGTTTGAATTTTTTATTAAACGAACAATCGGATAAAGCCATTGATTCTTTTTTAGAAGTCACGCGCCTTGATTCTGAGACCATAGAATTGCATTTTGCCTTAGGCAATTTGTTTCGCAGGCGCGGCGAGACGGATCGCGCCATTCGCATGCATCAAAATTTAATTGACCGCGATGATTTGCCGCAAGATTTGCGCTTGAAAGCCTTATTGGAATTGGGGCAAGATTTTTTAAATGCGGGTTTGCTTGACCGCGCCCAAGCCATTTTTCAAAAATTAGAAACCACACCTTATGAAGAACAAGCCAAGCGCCATTTGCTTGCTATTTATCAATCGGGCAAAGAATGGGAAAAAGCCATTGTTTTGGCAAAAAAATTGCCCGACATCGCCAATCAAACGGAAATTGCACAATATTATTGCGAGTTAGCAAGCCAAAATTTAATGCGTTCGCAATTGGATTGGGCGCGCCAAAATATTGATAGCGCGCTTTCTTACAATCGCCAATGCGCCAGAGCCAGCATTTTGGAAGGCGAGCTTTTTTTGCGCTTGGACAATCCCAAAAAAGCCATTGAATCTTGGCAGAACGTGGAACAACAAAATCCTTCTTATTTGGCGTTGTTGCCGGTGCGCATTCAAGATGCTTACCAAAAAATCCACAAAGAAAAAGAAGGTTTGGCGCTTTTGAAAGGCTATTTGGCGCGTTATCCATCGGTGGATTTGTTGGATGCCGTTTATCTTGGCGTTTTAAAAGAAGAAGGCATGCAAGCAGCTTTTGATTTGGTCAAAAGCGAATTGCAGCGCAATCCATCTTTGTTGGGTTTGGAAAGGTTTTTAATTGGCGCGCAATCTTTGATTAAAGCGCAAGACAAACCCGATGTGGAATTGGCAAAAAGCATTGTGCAAAGTTATACCAAAAAACTCTCGCGCTATTTTTGCACCAATTGCGGCTTCAAAGCGCGGCAATTTTATTGGCGCTGCCCAGCTTGCGGCACGTGGGAAAGTATGCCGCCCAAACGCAGTGAAGAATTTGAATCGCTGATTTAAAAAAATCCACGGTCAACGCTTAATTTTTTTAAAATAAAAAGCAACAATCAAAAGGCAAACTCAAAAAAGGAAAACAATGAAAATTACCATTATTGGAAGCGGTTATGTTGGTTTGGTGTCGGGCACGTGTTTGGCAGAAGTGGGCAATCACGTGATGTGTTGTGATGTGGACAAACAAAAAATTGCCACGTTGAATGCGGGCGAAGTGCCGATTTTTGAACCCGGCTTAAAAGAGTTAATTGCCAAAAATGTTGCGGCTGGGCGCTTGTTTTTTACGGATGATTTGAATCAAGCCATATCCTTTGGCACGGCGCAATTTATTGCCGTTGGCACGCCGCCTGATGAAGATGGTTCGGCGGATTTGTCTTATGTTTTGTCGGCAGCGCAAAGCATTGGCAAATGTATGAATGATTACAAAATCATTGTGGATAAAAGCACCGTGCCGGTTGGCACGGCACAAAAGGTGAAACAAACCATTGGTGAAGAATTAAAAAAACGCGGCGCATCTATTCCTTTTGGCGTAGTCTCCAACCCAGAATTTTTAAAAGAAGGTGCCGCCATTGATGATTTTATGCGGCCAGACCGCATTATCATCGGCTCAGATGATGAACACGCTTTAAATTTAATGCGCCAAATTTACGCGCCTTTTCAACGCAACCACGAACGCATTATTGCAACCGATTTGCAAAGCGCCGAATTGATTAAATACGCTTCCAACGCAATGCTTGCCACGCGCATTAGTTTTATGAACGAATTGGCAAATTTGGCAGAAAAATTAGGCGCGGATATTGAATTGGTTCGCCGCGGAATGGGTGCCGACCCGCGCATTGGTTACCATTTTTTGTATCCGGGTTGCGGCTATGGCGGCTCGTGTTTTCCAAAAGATGTCAAAGCCTTGATTCACACGGCAAAAAACGTTGGCATTGATTTGGAAGTTTTAAGCGCCGTAGAATTGGCAAACGCCAAACAAAAACACGTTTTAACGCAAAAAATTATCCAGCGTTTTGGTGAAAACTTAAACGGCAAAAATTTTGCTTTGTGGGGTTTGGCGTTCAAACCCAACACGGACGATATGCGCGAAGCACCTTCGCGCGTTTTAATTGAAGATTTGCTTGAAAAAGGCGCCAACATTTCGGTTTATGACCCTGTGGCAATGCGTGAAGCGCGGCGTGTGTTTGGTGAAAATCCACGCATTATTTACGCTTTAAATCCAATGGATGCCGCACAAAACAAAGAAGCTTTGGTGATTGTGACCGAATGGAAGGAATTTCGCTCGCCCGATTTTGAAGTGCTCAAAACAACTTTAAAAAATCCTGTGATTTTTGATGGCAGAAATCTCTACGACCCTGCATTTTTAAGAAATGCAGGTTTTGAATATTTTGCCATTGGGCGTTAAAAACGTTTTCCACGGTAAACGTGAATTTTTTTTGAAAAAAATAAGCGGTGTACCGTGGATTTTTTTAAACTCTTTGCTTTTTAATCTTGAAGTTGTGCAATGTTGGATTTTTTCTATTTTGTTTTCATCTTTCCCTTGGAGCAGTTGCTATCCTTTGCGCTTAGCGGCATTTTTGCCGCCACAAAAAACGGCACGGCAAGCGTGATTCTGTTGAGTTTGTTTATCAATTTGTTTTTGCTCAAACTCTTGAAATGGTCGGATAAAAAAGCAGCAATTCAATCCGCACGCCAAGCAAAATTTGATGAACGCATTGCTCGTTGGAAAACGGTTTATTCCAAAGCCAAAGTCTTTGCTTTCACCCAAACTCTCTATCGTCAAAACCATTACCACCCGATTTTTGCGCTTTCATCTTTGAGTGGACTCGCCATTCAAGTGCCGTTTTTTTTGGGTGTTTATTTTGTAATTCAAAACGGCAATACCTTGCCAAATGCTGATTTTGCAAGCATTGCGGCAATTAATTCATCGCTTGGTATTCATATTTTGCCCATTTTAATGACCGCAATTACGCTTTTGAACGTTTTTTTGTCCACCAAAGAAACTGCTGCCCGCTTGCAAGGTTCAATCATCGCCGTTTTGTTTTTAATTTTGCTCTACAAAATGCCGCATGCATTGGTGCTTTATTGGACAACCAATATGGCATTTTCCCTTTGCCGCACGCTTTTAAAAACAAAAATCAAAATCAACAAAAGCGATTTGCCCAAAGTTGAAAAAGTTGAAAAACCGCCAAAAAATTTTCACCGCATTTTTAAAATCGCACGTTTCACCATTTGTGCGTTGGGTATTTTGGGCGTGGTGCTATTTTTTTGGGCAATTACGCAACATTATAATAATCCGCAAATTTTAAAAAATGTGGGATTATGTGCTTTAATTTTAAGCGGCATTGTTTTTTTATATTTTTTGATTTTAACGCTTAAAAAACATTCAAATTTTTTAGATTTTAAAAACCTTGCCATTTTGAATACCGCTTTTTTAATTTGCGTTTTCACGCCTTTTAATTTGTATCAAAGCGATATGGCGCAATTTTATGCTTTTTTCACACTGCCAACCCTTGCTTCATTATTGGGTGCATTTTTGTTAGCAGCTTTTCTTTTTATTTATTTATTCGGTTTTTTTCCAAAAAAATACAACAGCGCCGCTGCCTTTTTATTAGGCGTTGTTTTGCTTGTTGGTATTGTGAATACATTTATTTTAACAGGCGACTATGGCACAATGGATCGCTTTGTTTTTCAAATAAGCAGTTATTCCACACCAGAAAAACGCTTATGGCAACACGCCATATTTTCTTTAACGGTGTTTTTATCCGCATTGTTTTTGTATTTATTTTTGCCTTATGCCAAAAGAATTTTTCAAATCACGCTTTTAACATTTTTAATTGTTTCTGCTATTCACACTTTTAATATCACTACCGCAAGAATTGAAGCGGAACGAATTTTTTATTCCCAATACGGCAATCAAAATACTTCTGCACCTTATGGGCAAGAATTGTTTTCTTATTCTAAAAACGATAAAAATATTGTGGTGATTATTTTGGATATGTTTACAGGCTCGCATTTTCCTTATTTGTTAGAAACTTTCCCTGAATTAAAATCTGCTTTGGATGGTTTTACTTTATTTAACAATGCCATTGCAAGTTCTTCTGCCACGCGTTATACCTTGCCTTCTATTATCGGCGGGGAATATTTTACAATTTATAACCAAAACCAACGCCGCGACCACCACGAAAAAGCCGCCGCAACCGCTTTTTACAACACGGGCGATGCTTTTGCACGCGCGGGTTTTAATGTGGGTTTTATTGCCAGCGGTGACGTTAAAAAAGAGCAAAAATTAAATCGTTCGGATATTTTTTGGTTGGATGATATTCGTGTTTTGCGCGATTATTTTTTAGAAAAAAATCCTATTATTTTGGACAATTCCAATATTTTTTATGATGTTTCCCGCTTTTTAGCTTTTGGTTTATTTAAATTTGCGCCCGATGGCGATATTCGCTACGCCATTTATAATGGCGGCGCTTGGTTTTTTGAATCTCGGGCATTTGATAAAAATAGTGTCATTGAAAACGTGGCGCCTTATTATACTTTTTCAAAAAATATCAACACGCAATCGGATAAACCAACTTTTAAATTTATTCATTCTTTTATCACGCATTTTCCTTTTGGTATTTCCGCAGAAGGTGGCAAATGCAATTATTTAAAAACAGGCAGTGTTTGGAAAAAACCGGAATTATTTATTCCACCTGAATCGCCTGCCGTGGTTGAGCGTGTTTTTCACAATTTAAAATCTGAAAATTTTAAAGAACAACATTTTGATACCGAGGCTTGTTCTTTATTTTTATTATCGGATTATTTGAAACAATTAAAAGAATCCAATATTTATGACAACACGCAAATTTTAATTGTCAGCGACCATGCTGGAACAGACAGTATTAAAACGATGCCCAGAATGAAGCCGATGTTTTTTGGGCAAGATGTTTTATTTTTATTGAAAGATTTTAATGCGCGGGGCGAATTGAAAACCGATTCGCGCTTGATGGCAAATTTTGATATTGCCACAATTTTTTGTGAAAATTTAAAAAATGCTTGCCCAAATGTTGCACCGAATATTTTAAAAAATTATCCTAAAAATCGCGAAATTATTGTGATGCGCCCGAATGTAACGCTGGTCGACCAAGAAGCGGATTGGTGGAATGTGGAAAACGCTTATAAAATAAAGGGCAATTTGTATGACCCTGCCGCTTATACCGAAATGCCCAAAAGTTTTTTTTCAAAAAAATAAAGCGTTCACCGTGGAAAACTGCCGAATCTGCAAAAAAACGTGGTAAACCTTGTAAAATGGCGGGCTTTAAAACAGCCTTTTGAATGGCATGAATTTGCGCGAAATCCCTTACAACTACACTTCTTTGTCCGACCGCGAAATTGTAACAAGGCTTTTGGGTGAGCCAATTTGCGCACTTTTGGACGAATTGCGCGTGCAGCGCGTAACTGGCCGTTCTGCGCAAATGCTCTATGAGGTTTTGGGCGATATTTGGGTGGTGCGCCGCAATCCTTATATTGAAGACGATTTGCTCACCAACCCGAAACGCCGCGCGGCTTTAATTGAAGCTTTGCGCCACCGCTTGCATGAAATGAATAAGCGCCGCATTGCCGCCGAACCCGCAAGTTTGGAGCGTTCTCAAAAAGTGTTGGTGTTGATTGAAGCCGCGCAAAAAGCCGTGGATGATTTTGCCGCGTGGTTTAAAGAAACCCAAAAATTGCGTGCGCGCGCCTTGCATTTGTTTGCCAAACACACCCGAGCCGACAACATTGCTTTTGATGGTTTATCAAGGGTTTCCCACGTAACTGACGCCACCGACTGGCGCGTGGAATATCCCTTTGTGGTTTTAACGCCAGATAGCGAAGAAGAAGTCGCCCCATTGGTTCAAGCCGCCATTGCGGCGGGTTTGACGATTATTCCGCGCGGCGGCGGCACGGGCTACACGGGCGGGGCAATTCCGTTAGATGCAAAATCCGTGGTTATCAACACCGAAAAATTGTTGAATTTGAGCCAAGTTGAAGAAATGGCATTGCCGGGTTCATCGCTTAAAACGGCAACCATTCGCACGGGTGCTGGGGTTGTTACCAATCAAGTGGCAGCCGCGGCAGAAAAAGCGGGGTGGGTGTTTGCGGTGGATCCAACTTCGGCTTCGGCTTCTTGCGTGGGTGGCAACATTGCAATGAACGCCGGCGGCAAAAAGGCGCTTTTGTGGGGCACGGCGCTGGACAATTTGTTGTGGTGGAAAATGGTTAATCCACAAGGCAATTGGGTGGAAGTAACGCGTTTGAATCACAATTTGGGCAAAATCCACGAGCAAGAAACGGTGCAGTTCCAAATTCAAAAATTTGATGCCAAGCATAAAAAATTATTGAGCGAAGAAATTTTGGAAATGCCCGGGGCGCAATGTAGAAAAATCGGCTTGGGCAAAGATGTAACCGACAAATTTTTGGGCGGCATTCCGGGCGTGCAAAAAGAAGGTTGCGATGGCATTATTGTTGCCGCCCGCTGGATTTTGCACCAAATGCCGCCTGTTACTTATACGGTTTGTTTGGAATTTTTTGGCGAGGTTGCCCGCGCCGTGCCTGCGATTGTGGAAATTACGGATTACTTCAAACCGGGCGGTTTGGGTTTACAAAACGGCGTGCAGTTGGCAGGTTTGGAACATTTGGATTTTCGCTATTTGAAGGCGGTTGGTTACACCACCAAAGCACATCGTTTGGATCGCCCAAAAATGGTTTTAATTGGCGATTTGGTTGGTTTTGATGAACAAGCGGTGTCGACCGCGGCTGCCGAAGTGGTGAAAATGTGCCAAGCGCGGCAATCGGAAGGTTTTATTGCGGTAGACCCCGCGATGCGCCGTCAATTTTGGGCAGAGCGCGCCAACACAGCCGCTATTTCGCACCACACCAATGCGTTTAAAATCAACGAAGACGTGGTGATTCCTTTGCCCAAAATGGGTGATTATTGCGATGGTATTGAGCGCATTAACATTGAATTGTCGCTACAAAACAAGTTGGCGCTTTGCAGTGCTTTAAAAGATTTTTTCCAAAACGAATGGGCGCGGCATACGCCTGCTAATTTGGTTACTGAAATTTTGCCAGAATTGCGCGCGCACGCTGTGGAAATTGTGGAAAAGGTTGAAGCACGTTGGCGTTTTTTGTTGGAAAACTTGGATATGCCGATGGGTGAAGCCGCCGAGATTTTTCAAAAAAAATTCGGGTTTACCGTGGAAAATTTTCAAAGCGTGCGCGGCACGGTGTTTTCGCGCTTAAAAGACCATTGCATTGTGGTATCTTGGAAGCGCGAAATCAAAGAATCGCTCTTTCAACGCTTTGATGGCAAGGCATTTGCGCATATTCGCGCTGTTTTAGAAGAAATTCACAAAAAGGTTTTGCGCGCGCGCGTTTTTGTGGCGTTGCACATGCACGCCGGCGATGGCAACGTCCACACGAATATTCCCGTGAATTCCGATGATGCACAAATGTTGGCAACGGCAAACGCCGTGGTTTCAAGAATTATGGCGCTTGCAAAATCTTTGGGCGGCGTGATTTCCGGCGAACACGGCATTGGGCTAACCAAATTGGAATATTTGAGCGATGAAGAATTGGCGGCTTTTCGCGCTTATAAAGAAAAAATTGACCCGAACGGTTATTTTAACCGCGGCAAGTTGATGGCAGGCGCAGATTTGCGCCACGCTTATACGCCGTCTTTTCATTTGCTAACTTCTGAATCGTTAATTTTGGAATATTCCGAGGTTTCTAGCATCACGCAGATGATTAAAAATTGCCTGAGATGCGGTAAATGCAAACCCGTTTGTTCCACGCACGTGCCGCGCGCTGATTTGCTTTATTCCCCGCGCAACAAAATTTTGGCAACCTCTTTGCTCATTGAAGCCTTTTTGTATGAAGAGCAAACGCGGCGCGGTGTTTCCACTTTGCATTACAAGGAATTCAACGATGTGGCAGACCACTGCACGGTTTGCCACCGTTGTTTTAAGCCGTGTCCGGTTGATATTGATTTTGGGCGTGTGACGGTTGCGATGAGAAATTTACTGCGCAAAATCGGGCAAAAACGTTTTAGTCCGGGCACCGCTGTGGCAATGGCGTATTTGTCGCAAACCGAACCAGCCAAAATCAAGCTGATGCGTTCCATAATGATGACTTATGGCTTCAAAGCGCAACGTCTTTTTTACCGCTTAATGCGCCAAATTCCGTGGATTAAAAAAACGCGCCAACACCCGGGAAAAAGCCTTGGTGCACCAAACGTGAAAACGCAAGTGATTCATTTTATGAACCGCCCAATGCCCGGCAATTTGCCATCCAAAATGTCGCGAACGCTTTTGGGCATTGAAGACAACAAGATTATTCCCGTTATCAAAAATCCATCGGTTAAAACCGAGGATTCCGAAGCGGTGTTTTATTTTCCGGGTTGTGGCTCGGAGCGTTTGTTTTCGCAAGTGGGTTTGGCAACGCAGGCAATGCTCTACCACTTGGGCGCAACCACGGTTTTGCCGCCCGGCTATTTGTGTTGCGGTTTTCCGCAAATTTCTACTGGCGATGAGGAAACAGGCGATGCGATGACGGTGCGCAACCGCGTGTTGTTTCACCGCGTGGCAAATACGTTGAATTATTTGCAGATTAAAACCGTGTTGGTGTCTTGCGGCACGTGTTTGGACCAGTTGGAAAAATACCATTTTGAAGCGATTTTCCCGGGGGCGCGCTTGATGGATATTCACGAATATTTGATGGAAAAGGGCGTGTCTTTGGAATCTGCCGATTCGGCAACCCGTTATATGTATCACGACCCTTGCCATTCGCCGATGAAAATCCACGCGCCTTTAAAAGTGGCTGAAAAGCTATTGGCACAAACGGTGCCGCTTTGTGATCGCTGCTGCGGCGATGCGGGTTCCTTTGCTTATTCGCGCCCGGATATTGCCACGCAAGTTAAATTTAGAAAAGAAGAAGAAATCAAAAAAGTGGCAGCCAATTTGCGTGCGGATGGTTTTCAAGGTGATGTGAAAATTTTAACTTCTTGCCCAGCTTGCACCCAAGGTTTGTCGCGTTTTGAAAATGATGCCAATACTTCGGTGGATTATATTGTTGTGGAACTCGCACGCCATTATTTGGGCAAAACGTGGTTAAACGATTACATTATTTCTGCCAAAAACGGCGGCATTGAGCAGGTTTTGCTTTGATTTTGCGTTTTTCCACGGTCAACCAACATTTTTTTTGAAAATGAACAATTGTCCACTTTGCGCAAAAGATTTAGAAAACGTGATTGTTGACAATCAACACGCGCGCATTCTTTTTGTTGTGGAAAATGCTTATCCCATTTTGCGCGTTGTTGCCAAAAAGCACGTCAAAGAAATGACGGATTTGGAAGTTGAAGAGCGCAATGCTTTGATGCAAATGGTTTTTGCATGTGAAGTTGTTTTGCGCCAATTTTTAAAAGCCGACAAAATCAACTTGGCAAGTTTGGGCAATGTGGTGCCGCATTTGCATTGGCATATCATCGCGCGTTTTGAAAACGATGCGCATTTTCCTGATTCCATTTGGGCTAAGCCAAGGCGAGAGCCCTTAATGCCAAAAGCCGCAAAAGTTGACCGCACGGCGCTACAATGCGCACTTTATAAACTTTTAAACGACTAACAATGGCAAATACGCATTTTGGTTTTCAAAATATTCCCGAAGCGGAAAAAGAAAAACGTGTGGCAGCGGTGTTTGATTCGGTTGCCGACCGCTACGATTTGATGAACGACTTGATGAGCGGCGGCATTCACCGCTTGTGGAAAATGCAAACCATTCGTCACGCCAATGTGCAAGCGGGCGAAAAGGTGTTGGATGTGGCTGGCGGCACGGGCGATTTGGCGCGCGCATTTTTCAAAAAAGCAGGCGATTCGGGGGAAGTGTGGCTCACCGACATCAACTTTGAAATGTTGCAGCGCGGGCGCGACCGCTTGTTGAACGAAGGCATTGTGTTGCCAACCGCGCAATGCGATGCGGAAAATCTGCCTTTTTTAAGCGATTATTTTGATTGCGTCACGGTGAGTTTTGGACTGCGCAATATGACGCACAAGGAAGTGGCTTTAAAAGAAATGCACCGCGTTTTAAAAACGCGTGGGCGCTTGCTTGTTTTGGAATTTTCCAAAATCACGCCTGCATTGGCGCCTTTTTATGATTTTTATTCTTTTAAAATCATCCCCAAAATTGGCAAACTGGTGGCTAATGATTTTGAAAGTTACCAGTATTTGTCTGAATCCATTCGCATGCATCCCGACCAAGAAAGTTTGAAAACGATGATGGAATCGGCAGGGTTTTCTAGCGTTTCTTACCACAATATGACCTTTGGCGTGGTGGCGTTGCACATTGGCATAAAATGATGATTTTCCACGGTCAACGCAAAATTTTTTTCAAAAAGGCAAACGATGATGGATACAGAAAAACAAATTGATGAACCCACGCCCTTTTTGGGTTTGGCGCCTTTTTTGCGCCGCAGTTTAGCGGGCGAAAATTTAATGCCTTTGGCGCAAGCGCTTTGGGTAGAAGCGGCGGAAAATCAAAACAGCGCCAATGCTTGGATGAACTTGGCAGTGGCTTTGGAATGCGTGGGGCAAAATGCCCAAGCGGCAAGGCAAACGGCTTTATCGTTATCCAAACTTTTTGTGCGCCCTGCGGCAAAGTCGCCCGTTAGTATGCGCGTTTTGTTGTTGATGGTCCCGGGCGCTTTGTCGGTGAATACGCCGCTTGATTGCCTTTTGGAATTTGATGATATTGAATTGCTTTATTATTTTTTAGACCCCGCCCAACCTGCTTGTATTCAATGGGATTCTTTGCCCAAACACGATTTGGTGATGGTGGCTTTTGGCGATGACCCCGCGCGCGAGCGTTGGCAAAAGGATTTGGCTAGCGTTTTGGAAAGTTCACCGCGCCCTGTGGTCAACAAAATTGAAAGCGTTTTAAAAACTCGGCGCGATATGGCTAGCCAACTCATGCACGATGCTCCGGGCGCCACAATGTCTTTGCAATTTTTGTTACCGCGCGAAGATGTGGCAAAAATGGCTTTTGGTGAAAAGGCATTGCCTGAAAATCTTGCTTTTCCGTTGATTATTCGCCCAATTTATTCCCAAGGCGGCAAAAATTTGGAAAAAATCAGCGATGCAGCGGCTTTGGCGGATTATCTCAATCGCATTGATTTTAAAGCCTATTTTTTGTCCAATTTTGTGGATTACCACGCCAAGGATGGCTTATACCGCAAAATGCGTTTGGCGCTAATAGACGGCGTGCCTTACCCGTGCCATATGGCGATTTCCAAAAATTGGATGATTCATTATTTGTCTTCTCACATGGAAAACGAACCTGAATGGCGCTTGGAAGAACGCGCTTGGATGGAAAATTTCAGCGAATTTGCAAAAAAACACGAGTCGGTTTGGGCGGCTTTTCGCCAGCGCATTGGTTTGGATTATTTTTGCGTGGATTGCGCCCAAATGCCCAATGGCGACTTGTTGATTTTTGAATTTGACCACATTTCGGTGGTGCATGATATGGACGACCCCTTGCGTTTTCCTTACAAATCCGCTGCCATTGCGCGCATTAAAGATGCTTTGCGCGATTTCTTTTTTGAAATTTAACCATGCACAAAAACAACTTCAATTTTTCAGGCGGGCCCGGCGCATTGCCGCTTGGCGTTTTAAAGGAATTGAGCCAATCCGTTTGGGCTTTAAAAGAAACGGGTTATTCCATTTTGGGTTTGAGCCACCGAAGCGAATTGTTTTTGTCTTTTTTAAACGAGTTGGAAGAACGCTTTGTTCGCTTGTTGAATTTGCCCGCGCATTACCGCGTTTTATTTTTGCAAGGTGGCGCCAGCACGCAATTTGCGCAAACGGCGCTTTATTTTTCGGATTCCAAAAAATCGCCCGCGCAATATATTGTTGGCGGTTATTGGAGCGAAAAAGCCTTTTTGGAAGCCCAACGCTTTGCCAAAGTTGAAGAATTATGGAACGGCAAGGCACAAGGTTTTTCAACTTTGCCAAAAAACAATGATTTGCATTGCAATCCCAATGCGGCTTTTTTGCATTATGTTTCCAATGAAACCGTGGAAGGTTTGCAATTTCCAAAAGAAGCATTGGGTTTAAAAAACGTGCCGCGCATTGTGGATATGTCTTCTGATTTGCTTTCTCGCCCAATTGTTGCGGATGATTTTGCGCTGATTTACGCCCACGCCCAAAAAAATTTGGGACCAGCAGGCGTTACGATTGTGGTTGTTGACCAAAACTTTTTGCCCGATTCGGCGCCGCTTTTTCCCATTGCTTTGGATTACAAAACACAAATTCAAAACAATTCCAATTACAACACGCCGCCCGTTTTTGCCATTTACGCTACGCTTTTGGTATTGCGCTGGTTGGAAGATGAAATTGGCGGTTTAAACAAAATGCACGCTATTAATTTAAAAAAACAAAAAATAATTTTGGAGGTTTTAAAAGCACACCCGGAAGTTTTTCGCTTGCATGCGCAAAATCATTTTTCGCTGATGAATATCGCTTTCTTTTTGTCGCCTGAATTTTCATTGGAATATTTTTTTAAATCGGCAGAATCGGCAGGGTTTTATGGCTTAAAAGGGCATCGCTCTTTGGGCGGCGTGCGCGCTTCGCTTTACAACGCTTTGCCGCTAGAAGTTGCCGAAAATTTTGCGCAATTTTTAAGCGATTTTGCAAAAAATCCACGGTAAACCGTTCAAAATTTTGAAAAAAAATCATCGTTTACCGTGGAAAAAATGAAAAACTTGGCATTTGATTTTGGCGATTTAAACGATTTTGAAAACGTGGCTGGCGTGGATGAAGCCGGGCGCGGTCCTTTGGCGGGTTCCGTTTTTGCTGCTGCGGTGATTTTGAATCCACAAAACAAAATTGCTGGTTTAAACGATTCTAAAAAATTAAGCGCCAAAAAACGCGAGATGTTGGCGTTGGAAATCAAACAAAAAGCGCTTGCCTTTGGCATTGCTTCGTCAAGTGTTGAAGAAATTGATCGGCTCAACATTTTAAACGCCACTTTTTTGGCAATGCGGCGCGCTTTGTCGCAATTAAACATTGTGCCGCAAAAAATTTTGGTGGATGGCAACCGCTTGCCGCCGAATTTAAACGCGCCTGCGGAATTTGTCATCAAAGGCGATTCTAAAATTGCCGCCATTGCCGCAGCGTCCATTTTGGCAAAAACGGCGCGCGATGCAGAAATGTTGCAATGGGATAAAATTTTTCCGCAATACGAATTTGCGCGTCACAAAGGCTACGGCACGGCGCGGCATTTGGAATTGTTGAAAATCCACGGCGCTTGCCGCATTCACCGCCAAAGTTTTGCGCCGGTTAAGCAAATTTTGGAAAAAAATCCACGGTCAACCGACAATTTTTTTGAAAAATGAAAAGCATAGAATCCAAAGAAAATCCGCATTTCAAATCGTGGAAAAAAATCGCACAAAACCGCGCCAAAGCGTTTGTTTTTTTGGAAGGCGCGCATTTGATTCAAATGTATGCCGCGCGTTTTGGCAAGGTTCAAACCTTAATTGTTGAAAAAAACAAAGCCTTGTCTGTTGAAAATCGCGCACTTGTTGCTTGTGCCGATGAAGTTTTTTTGATTGCGGAAAATCTTTCGCGCCAACTCTCCAACTTGGATTCGCCCGCATCAGTTTTTGCCGTTTGCAATGTGCCACAAAATGCCCAAAACATTGATTTTCAACAAAACAGCGTGTTGTTGGATGGCATTCAAAATCCTTTGAATTTGGGCGCAATTTTGCGCGTGGCAGCGGCGGCTAATTTTCATCAAGTTTTAATTGCCAAAAATTCTGCCCACGTTTTTAATCCCAAAAGTTTGCGCGCGGCGCAAGGCGCCAATTTTCTTTTGAATATTTTTGAAAACGCCGATTTGTCGGATTTTGTCAAACATTTTCAAGGCGATATTTTTGCCACGTGTTTGGATTCTGATTCCAAAAATTTGTTTGATTTAACAATCAAAACCCCAACGGCGTGGATTTTTGGCGCCGAAGGGCAAGGCATTGCCAAAGATTTGTTAAAAAAGGTAAACATTCAAAAAATCAAAATTCCAATGGCACAAGGTGTGGAATCTTTAAACGTGGCAAGTGCGGCGGCGTTGTGCCTTTTTGAATGTTTTCGGACTCAATAAAATAAAGTTTGTTAAAATTTTCCTTTTCCATTTGTGAAAAGTGATGACCAAATACGTTTTTGTAACCGGCGGCGTGGTTTCTTCTTTGGGCAAAGGCATTGCGGCGGCGTCCTTGGGAGCAATTTTGGAGTCGCGCGGTTTGAAAGTGACCCATTTAAAATTGGATCCTTATATCAATGTTGACCCGGGCACGATGAGCCCTTTTCAACACGGTGAGGTTTTTGTAACCGAAGATGGCGCGGAAACCGATTTGGATTTAGGCCATTATGAGCGCTTTACCAGCGCCAAAATGAAAAAAGCCAACAACTTCACCACCGGGCAAGTTTATGACAGCGTTTTGAAAAAAGAACGTTGCGGCGAATATCTGGGCAAAACCGTGCAGGTGATTCCGCATATCACAGACGAAATCAAACTGAAAATCAAACAAGGCGCCGCTGATGCTGAAATTGCCATTGTGGAAGTGGGCGGCACCGTGGGCGATATTGAATCGCTGCCTTTTTTAGAAGCCATTCGCCAAATGGGTTTGGAAGAAGGGCGGGGCAATGTTTGTTATATCCATTTAACGCTTTTGCCGTTTATTCCAACGGCAGGGGAAATTAAAACCAAACCCACGCAACACTCGGTTAAAGAATTAAGGAGCATTGGCATTCAACCGGATATTTTGCTTTGCCGCGCTGACCGCCCCATTCCAGAAGATGAACGGCGCAAAATTGCGCTTTTTTGCAACGTGGAACCTTTGGCGGTGATTGAATGTTTGGATGCCGATTCCATTTACAAAATTCCTTCAATGTTGCACAGCAGAATGTTGGATGAAATTGTTTGCCATCGTTTAAACATTTTGAGCAAAGCGGCGGATTTGTCGCGTTGGGAAAAACTGGTTGAAGCTTTGGAAAATCCAACCGATTCGGTTGAAATAGCCTTTGTGGGCAAATATGTGGATTTAACCGAATCGTATAAATCTTTAATAGAATCGTTCAAACACGCGGCAATGCACACGCATTGCGCCGTGCATTTGCGCTACATTGAAGCCGAAGAATTAGAAAAAAACGGCACCAACATTTTAAAAAACAAAGACGCCATTTTGGTGCCGGGCGGTTTTGGCAAACGCGGTATGGAAGGCAAAATTTTGGCTATTCAATATGCCCGCGAAAACAAAATTCCATTTTTAGGTATTTGTTTGGGTATGCAAATGGCGGTGGTGGAATTTGCGCGCCATGTGTGCGGTATGCAAAAAGCGCACTCCACCGAATTTGATTTGAAAACGCCTTATCCCGTGATTGCCTTAATCACCGAATGGTTGGATTCTTCTGGCAAAGTAGAAATAAGAAATGAACAATCCGATTTGGGCGGCACCATGAGGCTTGGCGCGCAACGTTGTTTGTTAAAAGAAAATTCCTTGGCGCACCAAATTTACAAAGCGGATGAAATCACCGAGCGGCATCGCCACCGTTATGAAGTCAATAACGCTTTGTTAAAACAATTAGAAGAAAAAGGTTTGGTTGTTTCAGGCACTTCGCCCGGCACGAATTTGTGCGAAATGATTGAATTGCCGCAAAATGTGCATCCGTGGTTTTTGGCTTGCCAATTCCATCCAGAATTTACTTCCAACCCAAGACAAGGCCACGCTTTATTTACCGCCTTTGTGCAAGCGGCGCAACACTGCAAAAAGGAAAAACAATGAATTTGTGCGGCAAGGAAATCGGTTTGAATCAACCTTTGTTTTTAATTGCCGGACCTTGCACGGCGGAATCGCAAATGTTATGCGAAGATGTGGCAGGATTTTTAAAAAATTTTTGCGTTGACCGTGGAATTTTGTATATTTTCAAAGCATCTTACGACAAAGCCAACCGCACTTCGCACACTTCCAAACGCGGTTTGGGTTTGGATGCGGGTTTGAAAATTTTACAAAATGTTCAAAAAAATATCGGCGTGCCCGTTTTAACCGATGTGCATGAAAAAGAAGACGTTTTGGCAGTGGCAAGCGTGGTGGATGTGTTGCAAACGCCGGCGTTTTTGTGCAGACAAACGGATTTTATTCAAAGTGTGGCTGCGTGCGGCAAACCTGTGAATATCAAAAAAGGGCAGTTTTTGGCGCCGGACGATATGCAAATGGTGGTTGAAAAAGCGCGTGCTGCCAACGGCGGCGCGGATAATTTAATGGTTTGCGAGCGCGGCGCTTCTTTTGGTTACCACAATTTGGTTAGCGATATGCGCAGTTTGGTGATGATGCGCAACACACAATGCCCCGTGGTTTTTGATGCCACGCACAGCGTGCAGTTGCCGGGTGCGGCAAATGGCGCATCGGGTGGCAACAGGGAATTTATTGCGCCTTTGGCGCGTGCGGCGGTAGCCGTTGGCATTGCAGGATTATTTATGGAAACGCATCCCGAACCAGACAAAGCGTGGTCGGACGGCGCCAATAGTTTTGAACTTGCCCAAATGCCCAAACTAATTGAGCATTTGTTGGCGTTGGACAAACTCACAAAAAATTTTGCGTTGACCGTGGAAAATTGCGAAAATCCACGGTAAACCCATTGTTTTTTTTAAATTTTTTTAGAAGAAAAGGTTTTTAAATTATGAGTTCAATCGTGGATGTGGTGGCAAGAGAAATTTTGGATTCGCGCGGCAATCCAACAGTGGAAGCCGATGTTTTATTAGAAACCGGCGCTTTTGGCAGAGCTGCCGTGCCGTCTGGCGCTTCAACTGGTTCGCGTGAAGCCATTGAATTGCGCGATAAAGATCCCAAACGTTTTAATGGCAAAGGCGTTTTGAAAGCCGTTGAAAATGTCAATACCGAAATTGCCGAAGCCTTAATGGGTTTGGATGCGCAAGACCAAGTGTTTATTGATAAAACTTTAATTGATTTAGACGGCTCGGAAAACAAATCCAAAATGGGTGCCAATGCCATTTTGGCGGTTTCTATGGCGGTGGCAAAAGCGGCTTCGGATGATTTGGGCATTCCGCTTTACCGCTATTTTGGTGGAATGATGGCGCGCCAAATGCCTGTTCCGATGATGAACATTTTAAACGGCGGCGCGCATGCCAATAATTCCTTGGATATTCAAGAATTTATGATTATGCCGGTGGGCGCTTCTTCCTTTAAAGAATCTTTGCGCGCCGGCGCTGAGATTTTTCAAGCCTTGAAAAAACTCTTAAACCAAAAAGGATTTTCCACTGCCGTGGGGGATGAAGGTGGCTTTGCACCGAATTTAAAAAATCACGAAGAAGCCTTGCAATACATTTGCGAAGCTATTATGCAAACTGGTTATACGCCCGGGCGCGATGTTTATTTAGCATTGGATTGCGCCGCCAGCGAATTTTACAAAGACGGGCGCTACCACTTGGAAGGCGAAAAAAAATGGTTCAATGCCTTTGAATTTTGCGATTATTTGCAACAATTAACGCAAGAATTCCCCATTTTGTCCATTGAAGACGGCATGGCGGAAAACGATTGGGAAGGGTGGAAACTTTTAACCGATCGCTTTAAAAACAAAGTGCAAATTGTGGGCGATGATTTGTTTGTGACCAACACCAAACTTTTAAAAGAAGGCATTGCGCAAAAAATTGCCAATTCTATTTTGATTAAGGTCAACCAAATTGGCACGCTGACCGAAACTTTGGCTGCGGTGGAAATGGCGCAAAAAGCGGGTTACACCGCGGTGATTTCGCACCGCTCGGGAGAGACGGAAGACACGTTGATTGCGGACATTGCGGTCGGTTTAAACGCTGGGCAAATCAAAACAGGCTCGCTTTCGCGTTCGGATAGATTGGCAAAATACAACCAACTTTTGCGCATTGAAGAAGATTTGGGCGATGCCGCACAATATGCCGGCCGCCGCGCTTTTTACAATTTGCGGTGATGGCAACTTTGCAATTTTGATTTTTTTATTTGGCGATGAATAGCTTGGACTCTTTGCTTTTTTGGTGTTCTCCCTTGTGGCAAAGCAAGAATTGTCGGGCGTTTTTGTTTTTTTTGTTACAGCAGAAAAAGCGCGGTTTGGGCAATGTAAAACCTTTTTTTTTGTCGCCGTTCCAACAATGGAATTTTTATAACGGGCGATTTTTTCTTTTTCTATTTTGGCAAGAAAAGGGCATTTTTTGCGATTTAAAACGCTTTTTTTTGTCGCCCTTGCAAAAGCGTGTTTTTTGCAACTTGCAATGTTTGTTTGTTTCTTTTCGGCGAAAAAAGGGCGATTTTTTTAAAATTGTGCCGATGTTTTTGTTTTTGCGAGAAAAGGGCGGTTTTGCTGGCGAAGGTTTTGCTTTTTTCTTTGCGCCATTTTGGCGAGAAAAGCGCGATTTTCCCAACGCATTGATGGCGTTTCCTTTTTGCCTTTGTGGCGATGCTTGTGGTAGTTGGCGATGAAGTGGTTGGCGTTTTTGCTTTTTTTGTTGTTGCTTGCCATTCAATACCCGTTGTGGTGGGGCAAGGGCAGTTGGTCAATGGTGAATGATTACGAAAAATTGTTGAATGACAAACGCCGCACCGTGCAGGAAATGTCCGCCCGAAATGCGGGATTAGAGGCGGAAGTTTTGGATTTAAAACAAGGTTTGGATGTGATTGAAGAGCGCGCCCGCATTGAATTTAACTTGATTGAACCAACAGAACACTATTGGTCATTTCCCACGGATGCCGACTCTCCACCAACCCCGCATCTCGACTCCCTTGCCAAAAAACAAAAATAATCGCAGGTTTTCCACGGTAAACGTTTTAAAATTTTCAAAAAAAATGATGGTTTACCGTGGATTTTTTATTTTTTCTTTGAAAGTTTTTCCTGTTCATATTTTTCAATGGCTTGAATCAATGGGGAAATATCATAATTTTTAATTTCATTTTCCATTGTTTGAAAATATTCTTGTTTATTTTCCAATGTTAAACGATTTGTATTATTTTTAACTGCTTTTAAAAATAAAGAATTCATTTCTGGGTTATAATGATTCCCATCACTATAATTATTTAAATTGTTTGGATAATCTAAATTATCAAAACCATAAATTTTCACGTTTTTAAAACGAGAGGATTCTTTTAAAAACCAATTTATCATTTTTTTTAAATCATCATAAAATTGTTTGCCATTTCTGCCTTTATGATAACCTTTTGCGGTTGGTATTTTATAAAATGCCCGTGAAAATGGTTGAAAAATTATATGAAATTCTATTTGTGGATTTTCTTTAATAAATTGAAATACATATTTT
>ERZ1035025.158-NODE-158-length-49183-cov-15.182198_pt1 | contig 49183 bp, 61 predicted proteins | sample MGYA00520619_ERZ1035025 | MGnify/ENA primary metagenome ERZ1035025 (study PRJEB33766, sample SAMN09781742) | gut metagenome | biome: gut microbiome | host: Homo sapiens | place: Madagascar | study: EMG produced TPA metagenomics assembly of the PRJNA485056 data...
TCCTGTTTAGCGTCGGATATTACGTCCTCATCTGGCAGCCGTTGAGCGAACGGATTGAGCAACAGGAGACAATATTGCAGCAGCTGGTGGCGATGAACACCCGACTGAAGAACGCCGCGCCGGATATTATTGCAGCGCGAAAATCTGCCACAACAACGCCTGCGCAGGTATCGCGGGTCATCAGTGACAGTGCTTCCGCGCACTCGGTGGTCATCAGGCGGATAGCCGATCGTGGGGAGAATATTCAGGTCTGGATAGAACCTGTGGTGTTTAATGACCTGCTGAAATGGTTAAACGCACTGGATGAAAAATATGCGCTGCGGGTGACACAAATTGATGCCAGTGCTGCTGAGAAGACTGGGATGGTGAATGTGCAGCGGCTGGAGTTTGGACGGGGGTAAAGTATCAGGAGATTAGTATCAATAAAATTACTCTCGTTAACGTGGCGAGAGTAATTCCCCCAGACTTTATAAGCTAACTTTTTTCGTGAAGGTTATTGTCAGATCCAAAAGCAAAAACCCGCCTTGTGGGCGGGTTCTTAAGAATTAGTGGTGCCCGGACTCGGAATCGAACCAAGGACACGGGGATTTTCAATCCCATTGTTCTGGCTTTCACGGGTAATCCGGACTGTCAGGCAGGAGTCTTCAGTGTAGATCATTGGTTGCACATTTTAAAGAGAGAGTGTGCCAGTGAACATTCTGCCCGTTGTATCCACTAAAGGTGGCGAAGGAAAATCAACCCAGTCTGCTAATCTTGCCGGTTTTCTGGCGGATGCTGGTCTCCGTACTCTGCTGATAGACGGAGACCATGCCCAGCCTACAGCAAGTAATATCTTTCCGCTGACGTATGAAGCGCCGGCCGGTCTTTTTGAATTACTGATGCGCACGGCTGACCTCAGTCATCCCGACAACATCATCTCCCGCACGGCTATCGACGGCCTTGATCTGATAGTCTCCAATGACCCCCATGAGCAACTGAAAACGGCCATGCTTCATGCACCGGATGGTCGCCTCCGTCTGCGTAATGTGCTCCAGCATCCGCTTTTCCAGAGCTATGACGTCATTGTGGTGGATTCACAGGGCGCGCGTTCCGTCATGCTGGAAATGATTGTGCTGTCTGCCACGGAGTCTGTGGTGGGGATGGTGAATCCGGTTCTGCCGGATGTACGTGAGTTCATTCGTGGCACAGTCAACGTCATGGAAAACCTGTTGCCCTACCGTGAACTGGGTATCCCCCTGCCAAAAGTCCGCACCCTGGTTAACTGCATGGATTATACGGCGCTGGCCAGACAAACACTGACGGAACTGACTGACATTATTAACTCCGGTCGCTACAGCAAAGTGCTTCCTGAAGGCGCGGTCACCCTGCTTTCAACACAGATTTATGACCTGAATATTTACAAACAGGGGCACGCAGCCGGTCAGCCGGTGCACCGTCTTGAAAAAGCGTCTGCCCGTCGCAGTGATTCTGCGCTGGTCACCATGCACAGCCTGGCCTGTGAGCTGTTGCCGGAGTGGAGTGAGTTTTTTGATGAACTGCTGGAAAACGGAGGCATGCGTCAATGGTAAAGCCGTCGTTTAAATCCCTGACAGGACGCAGCCGGACAGTGTGTGTCGGGTGTGGTTATTCCGGTGTACGGTTTGGTGATGTTGCAGGTCAGGACACCCGGCAGTGGGTGAAGGTGAACCATGAGAGCGGGCTGGGGCTGTGCTCCGGCTGTGACGCCTTTCTTTTGCAGGAACGCCAGCGTCGTCAGCGGCATGACCCGCTTTTTTCATGTTGTATTTCCGGCAAACAGCGAAAAACAGAGGGGGCGGTATGACAGTTTTTGTAATGCATATCCCTGTCGGTACGGGGGACAGCGGACATGTGTGGTGTCCGCTGCATGCTGATGAATCAGCCTTTACCCGTGAACGGGTCATCCAGCTTATCCATGCGTCTTTCTGCGTTTCGCAACACGTCCTGTGCTCCCGGGATGGATGCATATGCCTCCAGTTCAGCAGCAAGAGCCTGTTCCATTTCTGTTGCTGTCATGGTTGCAACATCGGCTGCAGAGCGGTTGTCGCGAATAATGAGGTAGCTGTGCAGGATATTAAGTGGTGCCGCATTTTTATTGATGTTTTTCAGTCCCTGCTGAACAGCCAGCCAGTCGCCCAGCCACTGCAGGCGATACAGTTTGTGCCGGTTGTAAGTTTCATTCGTTGTGTTACAGGCCATACGCCAGAACTCCTCAGACATGTTGATGAGCGTATTTTCACCTTCCGGCAGACTGAACGCAGCGAAGTAATCAATGCCGGACGGCAGTTGTTGATGATTTGTATTCATCTTTTTTCCTTTTTAAGTCAATTGGTTATGAATATAAAGATGCTGTCCGTACCTTCTGACCGGGGTCGGCAAACTTACCGGTCTGAAAATGTACAGACAGTTACCGGGGTTTTACTCCCGACAGCTGTACGTCCGGCACCCTTTTTTCTTTTTTTACATAGCCCGGTTTCTGGCCCTGTGGGTCGGTATACCTGTTCCCGTTAAATGAGAAGGAGTGGAATCATGAACCGTAATCCGTCTGAAAATCTGTCTGAAAACGCGTCCCGTCAGTTCCTGTCTCTGGCCTCGCCAGCAGAGGTTGCTTGCCATGCACTGCTTCGTTTCATTGAACGTGAGATTCTTGAGAAAAATGCGCCTGAAGAGCAGGTCCGGGAACGTTGCAGGGTATTCACCACACTGCTGAATGAGGGATTTACTGCTCTGTCTGATAAGGCAGGGCAGAATTTAGCCGGCCTTCGGGAACAGTGCCGGCAACTGGAGCATCACATCACCAGACCTGGAGATGAATGCAACGATGTTAATCGCAGAAGCGCAGAGATTACCCGCAACATCAATCGTGCTTTCGATATGAACATAGCGCTTGATATTGCCAGTCGGTCATGTAATTCAACGCCTTCTGGCTCGTCCAGTATTCACTTCAGTAGTCCGTCAGGGCAAGAGACATCTCAGCAGGCGTCATCTGCTCAACCGTCGCCGGGAGCCAGTGATGCTGATGAATAAGCGCAAACTTAACGGCTTCCGGAATGCTGGTGAGGTCATCATCCCGGAAAAACCAGTGGCGGCTGTGAATCAGCCAGTGCCCGAGCCAGCAGAGTCGGTAGGCGAGCTTATGGTCTGCGCCGGGAAAGATTTCAGTTCCCTGGTCAAAGAAGGTTTTACAACGTTCCACATCGTCGGGGGCCATGCGTCCGGCTTTCCAGTCTTCAAAGTATTTTTCATTGCTGTCAGTGACATAAGGACAGTTGTTATCAATGCCGGACGGCAGTTGTTTTTCTGTATTCATAAAAATTCTCCTTTAAAACAATCTGTTATGAGTATGCGAATGCTGTCCGTACCTTCTGACCGGGGTTGCCAGACTTGCCGGTCTGAAAACGTACAGACAGCTACCGGGATTTTATTCCCGACAGCTGTACGTCCGGCACCCTTTTTCCTTTTTTCACATAGCCAGGTTTCCGGCAATCAGAGGGGGAGGGTACGCCATGGCTGAAGTGTCAGTTCTCTGTGCATACGAAGCAGAGCAGGCCGTTCTGGGGGGCCTGATGCTGGAGAATGAACGCTGGGATGAAGTGGTGCTGATGCTGAGTCCTGACGATTTTTATGTGGCTCAGCACCGGGCCATTTTCCGAGCCATGTCTGAACTGGCGGTGAATGGCCAGCCTCTGGACCTGATTACACTGTCAGAGCATCTGGAACATCAGGGCAGGCTGGACGTACTGGGCGGTTTTGCTTATCTGGCCGAGCTCAGCAAGAACACACCTTCTGCGGCCAACATCATGGCCTATGCAGGCATTGTGGTGGAGAAGAGCGTTCTGCGTCAGTTACAGGCCACCGGAAACACCCTGATTGCTGATGTGGCGGCACCGAACGCCACATCACGGGATGTGCTGGATACAGCAGAGCGGCGTCTGTTTGCGCTTGCTCAGAACAGGACGCTCCGGGAGCGCACGGAAGCCTCTCTTTCATCCGCGCTCGATACCGTTCTGCAACAACTGGAAAGTGTGCTCGGTTCCGGCGGTGTGACCGGTACCCCCACGGGATTTGACTGTCTGGATGAAATGACCTGTGGCCTGCAGCCCGGTGACCTGGTCCTGCTGGCTGCCCGTCCGTCAATGGGGAAAACTTCTCTGGCGCTGTCCATGTGTCTCAGCGCCGCCCGGCGACGGACAGAAGAGAGCGTTCTGGTATTCAGCATTGAGATGCCGAAGGAGCAACTGATTCTGCGCATGCTTTCCATGCTGGGACGTGTGGAACTGAATCATCTGCGCAGTGGCAACATGGATGATGAGGACTGGGCGAGGGTGTCATCTGCGGTTGGCATGGCGCTGGGTGACGGAGGAATGGGGTCTCTGGGGGAGCGCCTGATAATTGATGACTGCAGCCAGCAGACACCGTCATCACTGCGTGCCAGTGCCCGCCGTTATACCCGCCTGTACGGTAAACCCGCTCTGATTATGGTGGATTATCTGCAGCTGATTCGTGCGCCGGAGCTGGAGAACCGCACTCAGGAAATTGCTGAAATTTCCCGTTCCCTGAAAGCGCTGGGGAAGGAGCTGGGATGCCCGGTGCTGGCCCTCTCCCAGCTTAACCGTCAGGTGGAACAGCGTGCAGATAAACGCCCCAATAACGGTGACCTGCGTGATTCCGGGGCACTGGAGCAGGATGCTGACCTGATTATGTTTATTTACCGCGACGAGGTCTATAACCCCGATTCACTGGCAAAGGGGGAGGCTGAAATCATTGTCAGCAAGCAGCGTCAGGGGCCCACAGGCACGGTGCGGGTCAGGTTCGACGGTCGTTACACACTGTTTACGCCCTCTGAAAATGACGGACAGGGAGGATATGCGTGATGGCACACAAACCACTGAATCTCGGGGCTGCCATTATGCAGCCCGGTCGTCAGGCCAGTGCTGCCGGTAATGTGGTGGCACTGGGGGAAACCCCCATGATTCTGACGCTGGACCAGTTACGCCCGAATCCGGATAACCCGCGCACCACGCGCAATCCGCGTTATGACGACATCAAAAACTCCATTCACGCCCGCGGGCTGGATACGGTGCCCAGGGTCACCCGTATGCCGGACAGTGAGCCGGATGTGTATATCTTCAGTGACGGGGGAAACACCCGTTACCAGATACTGACGGAACTCTGGAAAGAAACAGGGGACCCGCGTTTTTACCGTATTCATGTGCTGTTCAAACCCTGGCCGGGACGGCTTCAGTGTGTGATTGGTCATCTGGCGGAAAATGAAGTTCGCGGTGAACTGACCTTTATTGAGAAGGCGCAGGGGATCCACAAGGCAAGACAAATTCACGAGGAACAACTCGGCAGAAAAGTTTCTCTTCGTGAACTGGCAGATTTGTTAACCCATGAAGGGTTGCCGGTACACAACTCCACGATCAGCAGAATGGAGGATGCCCTGAAATATCTGTACCCCTGGATCCCCGACCTGATGGAGTCAGGGCTGGGAGGCCCGCAGGTCAGAAATCTGCTTGCGTTACGTCAGGACGCAGAACGTGTCTGGGGGCAGTTTGCGCTGGCGTCCGGCACGGATGCGGAATTTAACCGTGTGTTCGGGGAAAGCTGCCGGAAGTTTAATTCGCCGGAGCTGTGGTCACTGGAGATGTTCCGCGACGAGCTGATCGGGGATTTGTTGCAGGCGCTGCCACACCCCTCCCTGGACTATGACCGGTGGCTGCTGGAGCTGGATCCGAAAGAGCGGAACCGTCGTCACCATTTTGGTGAGCCGGAACCGGTGGTGGTGCCGCCTTCAGTCCGTGACAGTGGCACAGTGCTGTCAGGTGCACCGGTATCCCGTACCCGGTCTGAGGCACCGGAGCGTCTGCCGGATACGAACGCAGAGCCGGTACCGGAAATCTCTGCCCCTGATACTGAGCCCGGACAGCAGGGTGTTGCCCGACCGGAGAACGCTGTTTCTGACACAGACCACACTGAAAAAGGCGGGCTTCCTTCCCCCGAGGAGCGTGCAGACAAGGCGTCTTCTTCTGCCGGGAAAGTCCGGCGTTCAGAGATACAGCCGGATATGTACGGTGGTGAGCCGGTCTTCAGCGGTGACGCTGTGGAAGCGGGGATTGCCGGGGCCGCTGTGCCATCCGTTATGACCGGCGATACAGCGCCGTCCGGAACACCTGATGCACTTCCCACGTCTGTGACGCATTTTGCTGAAGGACGGGATGATATTGAGCATCTGCAGAATGAGGCCTTCCGGCTGGTATGGGAACTGGCTGAATCTGCCGGCTGTGCTGAAGAAATTGCCATGGACAGGGAAAGTGACCTGTCGGCTGGTTTTGGGATGGCAGAGGATAAATGTTCGCCGGTGACGGCATTTCTGATGGGGCTGACCGGTGATGCACCGCTGGCAGTGTCTCCCGTCAGCCTGACAGACCTGCTGACAGGTGGCAGTGCGCCGGAAGCATGGCCACTGCTGGATGATGAACATGCCGTGAAGCTGCTGCGTCTTCTGAGTGTGCTGCGCCGTCTGCGAGCCCTGCAGCGCAGTGTGTTACCCGAAGATGATGAGGAGGAGGAAAGTAATGAGTGATATGCCGCATCAGGAGCGCCTGGTCAGACGGGTCAGGAAACTGCTGGAGCTGAGCCGCAATAACAGTAATGCCCATGAGGCCGGGCTGGCGCTTGCAAGGGCGCAGCAGCTGATGGCGAAACACGGTATCACGGAGCAGGATGCGGGACTTTCTTCGGTACAGACTTTTTCATCACAGGGGGCACCTTCTGAGGCTGAAAAAGTTCCGGCGTGGATGTTTCGTCTGGTCATGGTGGTGTCACAGACATTTGGCTGCAGGGCGTATTACGACTGGCGGGAGATGCCCGGAGGCCGGTATCGCCGGTGTGTGACGTTTTACGGTTTCAGTGAACGTCCTCAGGTGGCGGCTTATGCGTTTGATGTTCTGTGCCGTCAGCTGAGGGACGCAACGGATGCGTATCTCCGTACACAGAGCCGGCGGCTGAAACTGAGCACCCGCCGTGCCCGGGCCGCCCAGTTCCGTGATGGCTGGGTTCTGGGCGTTCGTCAGGTGGTGATGCCATTCAGTGTGACAGAAGAGGAAAGCCGGCTGATGCGTCTCTGGCTGGAGCAGCAGGCGATGGAGACGGTGGACTCCCGGGAGGTGAAAGCCTGTCGCGGCGGTGACCTGGCCCGCTGGCAGGGGTATGAGGCCGGGAAAAATGCCTCACTGCATCATGGTGTGGGGGGAGATGCCCGCCGGATGGTGCCGGGGCTGATGATACGGGAGGCGTCATGAATAACAGCTTATCTCAGGCAACCAACGGTCTGCTGATGCAACTGGTGATGGACCTCAAGAGTGGCTACCTGCGTCGTTGTGAATCTCTGGGACTGGCCCGGGAGGAAATGCAGATGCTGCAGGGACTGACCATTGAGGAAATCCATTACCTGTCGAACTCGGAAGTGTCGGTTATCCGGCTGGACATTAATCATGAAAACCTGCTGCGAATGCTGCAGCAGGCCCGGACGGAGCAGAAACGTCTGCAGCGCATTGACCGTGCACTGGCGCTGGGCGGCTCCATTGAGCTGATGGCGTTTTACTTTGGACTTTCCAGTGTGGATGTTGCGGCGCGCCGGCGCATTGCCGGTATTGATGTTCGTCCGGGACGTGGCGTCACGCTGAGCGATGAGGAAAGTGCAGAGCTGTGGCGGTTATGGCAGAAGGCCGGCATCACGGATGTGGAGAGTGCGGACGGACTGGATGTCATGATGCTGGCTGCGGAGCAGATGAATATCCCGCTGACGGCCATCTGGCACGCAGTAAGGGGATGGTGCGCTGACCGGCAGACGGAGCCGGTAAGGAATGCGTCATGAAAATGACAGAACTGGCACCGGGCATTCTGGCCAGCCCGTGCGTTCCGCCGGCCTGCTGTCGTAAGGCGGTTCAGATGGTCCGTCTGTTCCGGCAGGGGGCGCGTAATTACCGGCAACTGAATGACCGGGGGACCCGTTATTACAAGATAAACGTCGGACGCGCCTGGCGTCTGCTGAGCCGTAACCGGGGAGAGACCTGGGAACTGCTCAGCCATGAGCGTTATAACTGCGCCAGACGTAAATGAAACGAGCAGACCGGACCGGAGTATCGGGGCCGGCCCTGTTGACGACAAGGTATTGCACAGGAAATTGACTCCCATGAATGAGCTTAGCTGGAAAGCGTTGAGTAAGGCGGTAAAAAGATATCAGGATGTGCTGTCGTGGAGTCGTTCAGACAGACACAGTCCGGGCGCTGAGCGGGAATTAACTGCTGCAGCCGGAAATATCAGGAAGGCCATTGGTGATCAGGAAATTGACGTGATTGTGGAACTGGTGACGGAACTGGAAGATGCAGAATGGAGAATTACAGTATACGGCTTCCTCTTATTATGGACGTGGGCATTAATCGCCCTGTACATCCTGTATTTTCGGTGAACAGGAGGCAACCAATGAACAGTATTCATTATCAGGCACTGCGTGAGGCAGCGCAAAACTATCAGTCGATGCTGGCGTGGTATGAGGCTATCCCGGATAGCCCAGACGCAGAGGTTGATTGTGATGAAGCTTTGGCAGCGTTTAAGCGTCAAATCCGTCACAGGGAAGTGGATATTATCGCCGATCTGCTGGATGAACTGGAAGCCGCAAAAAAGCGTATTGCAGAACTGGAGGAAGAGAAAGAAACGTTGCGTCCGGTTGGTGTTATGAGCAGGAGAGCATTTTGGCGGCTTGAGAATAGAGAGTCACGATTTATTGCACTCTGGCCCGGACCGGGAATATGCCTGCTGCGTAAACGTCCTGATGACGGCGTTATTGTTTACGCCAGAACCGACGCCGGCATTGGTGTGAAGCAGCAAAATGACGCAGGGATTAAGGATTAATCGAAAATGTTTAGCCAGCCCCCTGCATCCGGCAGGGGGCTGTAATAAGCATTTTTGTACCGGATAAAAAGCGGCGATATTGCCGCTATTGAATGAGGTGATTATGGCGTTACCAGCGGAAAGCCTGATTGCGTATACCCTGGAAAAAATGAAGTACCGTATGGCCACCGGAGCCCGGAAGGAGGAGGGGCGAATACGCAGCGGACTGTTGTTCACCGGCAATGTGCACGATGCCATTCCGCGTCGTCTGTTGCTGGATACGCGTCTTTCACCGCTGGACAAGATGGCATGGATGATGATCCGGCTGTATGCACAGAATAATGAGGGGGCCATTTTTCCCACTTATGACGAACTGCAACTGCAGCTGGCATCCCCGGGAAAGGGAAAAGCTTCCAGAGAAACCGTCAGCCGGGTATTGCTGATGTTGCGGATCACGGGCTGGCTGAGCCTGTGTAAACGGGTACGTGATGATAAAGGCCGGGTTCGGGGAAACATTTACGCCCAGCATGACGAGCCCCTGACGTTCTGCGATGCAGAGGCGATGGATCCGCGTTATCTGGATATAGTGGCAGAAGCCTGTATGAGCCGGAACCGGACCATCAGTCAGACGGCACGGGATATTCTGGGTGAAATAAAAAATGATCCGGGAATGCGTCACTATCACAGCCATATCAGTCAGCTGGAAGCCCGGATAGGAAGTGCTCAGACACCGGGGCAGATGGCTGCCCGTCAGCGAGTGACGGAGGAAAGAATGCGACCGGGTTCGGAAACCGAACCAGTGGTGAGAACACTGAGTTCGGCACCGGAAAAGCTGAGTTCGGAAACCGAACCGGGTAAAAAAATAGGGCAAAAAAGACAGAGTTCGGATTCCGAACCATCAGGAAAATCAGCAGGTTATCACAGAGTTCGGGAACCGAACCATTACGTACGTAATATCACACACAGTGTGATTAAAAACACGTACGTACTGCCGGCGTCGCTGACGGGGCAAATCAGGGAGGAAGATGCCATCATGCTGACCAGTCAGTTGCAGGCGTTGCCGGAAGCGCTGGCACAGGGGGTGCTGGAAAGCCTGTCAGGGGGGCTGGGCAGTCAGTCACTGCAGAACCCGGTGGGCTGGCTGCTTGCGGTGCTGAAGCGTGCCCGGGAAGGAAATTTTTATCCGCCGAAACAGAAACAGCGCGTCGCTGTATCGGCTCCCATGCAGGCGGGAGCAGGAGGGCGCCCCACTTCGCAACCTGTTGTCACCCGGAAACGTACAGAACCCATTTCAGCAGAGCGTCTGAGTGGCATTGTGGCAGGGCTGCGGGCCTCCCTGCGTAACCGTTCTGCGATAAGAGTCCGGTGATGGCGTTGTGGTCCACATTCACAGAGAGCAAAAAATCAACCAGTGTTGCCAGTGGCAACAGAGAGCAAAAATTAGGCAGTGCTGCCAGTGGCAGCATAGGGAAAAAATTAATCAGTGCTGCCAGTGCCAGCAGAGAACAAAAATTAATCAGTGCTGGCAGTGCCAGCAGAGAACAAAAATCAACCAGTGTTGCCAGTGGCAACAGAGAGCAAAAATTAGCCAGTGTTGCCCGGGGCAACAGAGAGCAAAAATTAACCAGTGTTGGCAGTGCCAACAGAGAGCAAAAAGTAACCGATGGTGCCAGTGGCACCAAAGTACAAAAATTATGCTGCGTCAGCAGCATGGAAGGCGGCGGCACCGAATATCCTGAAACATCTGACGGTAAACCGCCGAAGCCCGGCGTCAGCCGGAAACATCCTGACAGGATGCAGTGTTCCCCTCCAGCCCTGCCAGACCCTGTTTGTTTCTGGGGAAAGCCAGGATTGCATAAAGGGACCGGAAGATAAGAGTAAAACAGAATACTTGTCGCCGTTTTTCTCGTCAGTATACTTTCCGCGCTGAAATTTTGACTAAGGAAGGATTTTTTATGACCAAAATTAAAATTCTGGCGCTCAGTATGCTGGCCGCCTTATCAGTAAACACGGCTTATGCTGAAAGTACTCTGACACTGGGGGCCGGTGTCGGCGTGATTGATCAGCCTTATAAAGGTTACGACTCAAAAGCCTGGCTTATCCCGGCAGTGTCTTATGACGGCGACAGCTTCTGGTTCCGTGGTCTGGGCGGTGGATATTACCTCTGGAACGATGCTGCAGATACCCTGTCGGTGATGGCCTACTGGTCGCCGATGTATTTCAAACCGGATGACAGCAATGATCATCAGTTACGCCGCCTTGATAAACGTAAAAGCACTGTGATGGCCGGGGTGTCCTGGTCCCATCACACGCCGTATGGTTTTTTGCGAACGAGTCTGGCGGCGGATGTTCTGGATAACAGTAATGGCGTTGTTGGTGATGTGGCGTGGTTATACCGTTATGTGAATGGCGGATTCACCCTGACACCGGGTATTGGTGTGGAGTGGAGCAGCCAGAAACAGAACGACTATTATTATGGCGTATCGCGTCGTGAATCTGCGCGCAGCGGTCTGGAGCGGTATAAAGCGGATAATGGCTGGTCACCTTACCTTGAAGTCAGCGCAAATTACACCTTTGCCGGCAACTGGGGGATCTACGGAACCGCACGTTACAGCCGCTTATCTGATGAAGTTAAAAACTCTCCCATGGTGGATAAGTCATGGGATGGACTGTTTTCCACCGGGGTCACTTATCGTTTCTGATATCGGTATGATCTGATGCTCACCGGTGCCGGATCACGGGCACCGGTGTACTGAACTTCCCTTTCTTCCCCATTTTTCTGTGGCCTGAATCTGGTTTTCTGTTGTTCCTTCTGCGCTTCGTCCTGACGATCTCACTTTATCCCTGATTGTTATAAGGAACTGATATGAGTGAAGATAAACTGAACCAGAAAGAAGTCCGGGCCGGCGCATTGCACTCCTCGCTGTCCATTCTGTTACACACCCATTATGCCATCCGCCTGTGGGAAGGGCGCAAAACGGAGAAGGTATCCGGTGACGGTAAATCCCGCCCGGGTATCATCAGCATGCCTCAGGTCATTGCCCGGGCCGGTCTGGCAACCCGGGATGCGGAGCGTGATAATCCCTGGGCGGATATGCTGCTGGTCAGGCTGGAAGAGGCATTATCGCAGGCATCGGAGCAGATCCGCCAGCAGGTCGCCGGACTGGAGGCGGTGCTGAACAACATTCCCGGCAATATCGTGATCTCAGATATTGCATCATCTTCGCCCGTGAACATTGGTGTTTTCAGCAGCTCTCCGCTGGGGTATCGCTGTGTCTGGTTGCTTGTGGGGTATGACGAACTGGTCATGAAAGCGTTTCATGCCTTTCACTACGGGCTGATTTCGCGGGCGCAGCGGGACAACATACTGGATACCGGAGGACACGCTGTCCGTAAGGTGTATGGCGTGACGCAGTCCTATAAAACGGTTCATGCCACCCGGCAGGATATTTTATCCGGCACGGAGAAGGGCAGGGTGGCTGTCAGCCGTTTTGGCAAACCTGATCCGGATGTCATGAGTGGTAAAAAACGCTCTGTTTTTTCTCCGCCCCTGAAATAATACAGCGGAGGTACCATGCAACTCTATTTGTGTGAAAAACCGTCACAGGCGCGGGATATTGCCCGGGTGCTGGGGCTCAGCGGGCGGGGAGAGGGCTGTATTGAAGGTGATACTGTCACGGTCACCTGGGCTGTGGGGCATCTGCTGGAGCTGGCCGCCCCGGAAGCGTACGGGGAGCAGTTCGGGGTTCCCTGGCGTATGGAGTCGCTTCCCGTTCTGCCTGAAAACTGGCAGATGACGGTTAAACCGCAGACGAAATCCCAGTTTACGGTGATCAGCCGCCTGCTGAAGCGTGCGTCTGAAGTGGTGATCGCCACGGATGCGGACAGGGAAGGGGAAGTCATCGCCCGGGAACTGCTGGCGTACTGCCAGTACTGCGGACCAGTCCGCCGGCTGTGGCTGTCCGCCCTGGATGAGGCCAGCGTCCGGGAGGCGCTGGCAAACATTCTGCCTGGTGAGCAGACGGCCCGTCTGTATGATGCCGGCCTGGCCCGTGGTCAGGCTGACTGGCTGATCGGGATGAACCTGACGCGCCTGTATACCCTTAAAGCCCGGGCGTCGGGGATCCCGGATGTGTTATCCGTCGGAAGGGTACAGACGCCGACACTTGCCATGGTGGTCAGACGGGATCAGGAGATTGCCGGTTTTGTGCCACGGCCCTGGTGGCAGGTGTTTGTCGGGCTGGAGAAAGACGGGATCCGGTTCCGGGCCGTCTGGGTGGCGGCAGAGCAGTACTGCGATGAAGAGAAACGGTGCGTGAACGTTCAGGCGGCCCGGGCCGTTCTTCAGTTGTGTCAGCAGACACCGTCAGCGGTGGTGCATGAGGTGACCCGGAAGCGTGAAAAAACACCGGCTCCGCTCTGTTTTTCGCTGGGGACACTGCAGGAAGCCTGCTCCCGGAAATTTGGTATGGGAGCGCAGACTGTGCTGAATATCGCGCAGTCCCTGTATGAGACGCACAAAGCCACGACGTATCCCCGGACGGATTGTGGCTATCTGCCTGAATCCATGCAACAGGAAAGCCGGGAGGTACTGGCGGCGATGGCGCGTTCAGATCCCGCCCTGACGCCGGTTCTGGCACAGCTCGATCCCGGTTTTGTTTCACGTATCTGGAATGACAAAAAAATCACGGCACACCATGCCATCATTCCAACCCGGCAGGTCTTTGATATCAGGGCACTGAGTGAAGATGAGCTGAAGGTGTATCTGCTCATTCGCCAGCATTATCTGGCCCAGTTTCTGCCCCTGCAGGAGTCTGATATTACCGATGCAACACTGACACTCGGCGGGCAACGGTTCAGGGCCCGCGGGAAAGTGAATGTGGTGATGGGCTGGCGAGGCCTGTTTTCCGGGGAGGCTGCAGAAGCTGCTGAAGGCGAAGATGAACAGACGACGGAAATGGCGTTGCCGGCGCTTGAACGGGGTGAACACTGCCGGATTAGCGGTTCAGAACTGAAGGACCGGATGACGTCACCTCCGGCACCTTTTACGGAAGGGACCCTGATTGCCGCCATGAAAAATGCTGCCAGTCAGGTCAGTGATCCGAAGCTGAAAAAAGTGCTGAGGGAGAATGCCGGTCTGGGGACGGAGGCCACGCGGGCCGGTGTGCTGGAGGTGTTATTTGCCCGGCAGTATCTGGAGAAGAGCGGGAAGCATATCCGGTCAACGCAACGGGGCAGGGAACTGACGGCCGCCCTGCCGGAAGCCCTGACCAGCCCGGGCATGACGGCGCTGTGGGAGCAGGCTCTGGATGATATTGCACAGGGCAGAATGTCACTGGATACCTTTATGGGCAGACAGCAGCAGTGGGTGCGTCATCTGGTCTCATCCGGGCGGGAACAGCCTTTCAGTATGACGGTTCCGGTGACGCCGCCGTGCCCGCTTTGTCAGGGACCGACCCGGCAGCGAAAGGGAAAGCACGGGCTGTTCCTGAGCTGTCAGCGGTATCCCGAGTGTAAGGGGGTGGTGAACACGCAGAAAAAGGCCGGGCGGCGAAAAAAATCGGGAAAAACTAAAACAGAGTAATCTTAATTTCTCCCTGTTCAGGATCAGGTAGTGTGATTAGGCTTTGATGCAATACCCTGCTGACCACAGTGGAGCGGGCAGCTCCAGGGTCCGGTAACCCGTAATGCACACTCGCGGGGTTACAAGGCGCATCCCCTCCGTGAAAACCGCGCCGGGATTTATCCCCGGAGATGATGAGAATTAACCCCGGGGGCTGGTATCCCCCTCAGGCACCGGAAATCCCGGTGCCTTTTTTATTTGTTTTAGCGTTGACATTTGTCAGTGGTGACTTAAAGATGACCGGGCTTGACTGTCGTTTTTACGACCACCAATGTTCCGGCAGCCTGTGAGGAACGCCTTCGGGTGGCTGCATTCAACACCCCCTGAGCCTGAAAGGGTGGTGCATTCCACGTGAATGGGGTAAATCTGCGCGCTCTTGAGAGCAGAATGTCGTCACAAAAAGCGCATTATGACGCGACGATGAGGGCTTTTTTATCTGTTCAGACAGCCGGAATTCAGCTGATCCGGCATCCCCGACGGGAACATTCACTCCCGTCAGGGATGGTGATGTTCTCCGTCATCACATTTTTTAACTCCATGGAGAAATCATCATGTCTGTAAATACTGCCAGAACTGAATACTTTAATCTGACCCTCAAAGGTCTGGGGTATCTCAGTAATGTACGTCAGGTGAATCACCAGAACGGCTCATTTCTCAGCTGTGTGGTGAATGCGCTGAGCGGACCCACGGACAGCCCGTCCTACGTCCGTTTTGATGTCACGGTTGCCGGTAAAGAGGCGACCGCCCTGATTGCCCGCTGCCAGAAGGCGGTGGATGAAGATCGCAAGGTGCTGCTTGGCTTCACGCTGAGCAACCTGTCCACTGACATTTTCACCCTGAACAAGGGAGAGCATGCCGGTGAGCAACGCGTCAGCCTGAAGGCCCGCCTGATCAAGGTGGACTGGATCAAGATAGGCCAGGAGATGGTTTACAAGGCTGAAAAATCAGACTCCCAGCCGCCACAAAACGGCACCATGCAACAGCAATACGCAGAAAACTCTTTCTGATCGTACTTTTCTCAACCGTCCTGATGAAAACAGACTGCCTCATCAGGGCGGTCTGTTTTCTTATTGTCTTTATCTTTAAGGAAACTTCTTATGCAACAGCCAAATGGCATTCTGGCCGCACAGGCCGGCTATACGTTACCCCTTCAGGTTCTCCGCAGCGTACGTGGTTATTATATTGGTACTCAGTGTGATGAGGGACCGGTGTCCCGCGAATCCGTGGAGTATTACAGAGACCATGAGCAGGCGGTACAGGCGCTGGAAAACGGCACCTGGGCGCAGCGGACGTGTGCGTGAGGATGAGGAGGCTATATGGCATCACGCGGTATTAATAAGGTGATACTGATTGGACATCTTGGACAGGATCCGGAGATTCGTTATCTTCCCAATGGCGGAGCCGTGGCGAACCTGACCCTGGCCACCAGTGAATCCTGGCGTGATAAACAGAGCGGTGAAATGAAGGAGCAGACCGAGTGGCACCGCGTGGTGATTTTCGGAAAACTGGCGGAGATAGCCGGTGAATACCTGCGCAAGGGTTCACAGGTGTACATCGAGGGCCAGTTAAAGACCCGGAAGTGGTTCGATCAGCAGAATGGTGTTGATCGCTACGCAACGGAGGTGGTGGTGAGTGTTAATGGCACCCTGCAGATGCTGGGCTCTCCGCGCCAGCAGGCCAGTGGTGCCGCACCCGCACACAGCGGTCAGGGAACTGCCGGTGCGCCGGCGGGTAACTCATCGTCACCGGCTTCCGGGAACGGCGGGGGAATGCCGATGGATTTTGACGACGACATTCCTTTCAGTGGGCCGGGATATGGCGCTGAACGGCGGATTATCCATGCCATGTAATGTTAACCCCGGGGGCATCACTGCCCCCATTTTTACCAAGGAGGTATCGTGAGTGAAAAAAATCATACCACCCCCACGCCACACGATGCGGCGTTCAGGGCGATGATGGAAACCCCTGCGGTTGCAAGGGATTTTCTGGAGGCTGCGTTGCCGCCGGCACAGTTACAGCGGTGCGATATGAACACCCTGAAGCTGGAGCCGGCCACGTTTGTGGATCCGGATTTGCGTCAGTATGCCAGTGACGTTCTGTGGAGCATGAAAACCACCGACGGGCGTGATGGTTACATCTACGCGCTGACGGAACATCAGAGCTCTGCGGATCGTTTTATGGCCCTGCGCATGATGCATTATGTGCTGGCGATAATGTATCGTCACCTGAAAACGCATAATCAGGCCCCCATTGTGATCCCGGTGCTTTTTTATCACGGTGAACCCAGTCCGTATCCGTACAGCCTGAACTGGCTGGACTGTCTGGACGATCCGGCGCTTGGTCGTGAGCTTTACGGCGAAGGAAAGCCGCCCCGCGTTATTGATGTGGGTCTTCTTGATGATGAGGGTATCCGCTGCTATCAGCAGATGGCCGCCCTGATGCTTCTGATGAAGGTCCGTCAGCGGAAGGGCGATCTGATGGCGCAGCTTGACTTTCTGTCACAGTTGCTTCAGATACAGGGAACACACGATCAGGTGGTGGTTCTGTTAAACTATATGGTGAAGGCGTGCGATTCGGCTTCACCGGAATTTATACGGGCGATGGCAGAACATCTGCCCTGGTATGAGGATGATATTATGACTATCGCTGAACGACTTGAACTGGCGGGTATCGAGAAAGGTATCGAAAAAGGTATCGAGAAAGGCCGTCAGGAAGAGAGAAAAAAGACGCTTGAGGCAGCCCGTCGGATGCAGAATATGGGGATGTCGCCTGAGAGTATTCAGGAGATCCTGCAGCTTTCTGATGACGAGCTGCGGAAAGCGCTCGGTTAATCCGTTTCCGTGTTATCACGGGGCGGGGTGTGGCTGATATGAGAGGCCACTTTCCGCATTATCAACATCACGCCAGCTTTTACGCTGGCGTTTTTTTTGTTTACTGATAATGAGTTGTTCGTTGAGCCTGCCGGCGCTTCTTTGCACAGTGACCGCTGTTTTATCACTGCAGAGGAGTTATCCGGATGAAGATGCAACCCGGGATCTTATTTTCCCTGGTTACCCTGGCCCTGCTGGCCGGGTGTAACAGCCCACAAAAACTTCAGCAACGTGCGCCGGCCATGCCGGTACCTTCCGTCAGCGTTTCCCGCAATGTGCAGCCGGTGTCACAGGATATTTATGCGCAGGCGGCACCGGAGGTGGTGCGTTACGACCGTTACCTGCTGGTCAGCACGGCACCACAGGCAGCGCAGCGTGACCCGCTTTCCCAGGTGATTGATATCCGTATTCCGGCGTCGTTAAAGCCCACCGTGGCTGATGCCATGCGTTATGCCCTGAAACAGTCCGGTTACACGCTGTGTGCCACCGGGCCGGCCAATGGTGTGCTGTACCGCCAGCCCCTGCCCGCCGTGCAGTATCAGCAGGGACCGGTGCGACTGCGTACGGCCCTGCAGGTGATGGCGGGACCGGCCTGGCAACTGGAAGTGGACGATGTTCAGCGGGTGGTCTGCCACAGCCTGCGGGCGGGGTATCAGTTACCGGCAGGTCAGCTGGCACCCGTGCCGGTTTCTCCGGCAATCACGGTCCCGGCGGCGCAACCGGTTAAGGGAGGCTTCCTGAAAAAATGAGCGAACAACAGGAAATGATGACACCCGTCGCGGCAGATAAACCCACAACACGCCGGCGTTCACTTCTGCGGGGCGTGGCAGTCAGCTCCCTGATCCTGCTGGTTATGGTGGCGGGCATGGCGCTGTATCTGACAGGGCGCGGCATGCTGGCGATGGATACCCGTCTGGCAACACTGGAACAACAGCAGGGGGAGCGTCTGACACCGGCGGCGCTGGCCCCGCTGCAGTCACGGCTGAGTGAACTGGAGGCGAGGCTGCAGGCGGAGAGTGCGCGTCTGGCACAGCTGGCCCGGCAGCCCGTTCTGACGGAGGTTCAGCAGACGCTGCTTAATGAACTGCCGGCGTCCCTTGAGCAGATTCAGGCAGCACAGAAAGCCCTTTCCCTGCGGCTGGACACACTGGCGGCACTGGCAGAGAAGTCACAATCCCGGACGGTTCAGTCCGAATCCCCCTCTGCTTCCGGTACTGAGAAAAAGGACATGTCCGGAACGACGGTGGTACAGAAAACTGCCCGCCCTGCAACGGCACGTTCAGGTACGCCGCGCACCTCCCGTTACGCACCGTTTGTGCTTACCGGCACCGAGCGCCGGGGGGCGCTGTCATATGCGGCGGTGGCACCCCGGGGATATACCAGTCTGTCGCAGGTGGCACTGCTCGGGGAAGGTGAGAGTGTGGCCGGCTGGACACTGATTCATGCCGGTCACGAACAGGCGACGTTCCGGGTGAACGGACGTCAGGTACAGGTCAGGGTGGAGTGAGTGAAGATGAGACTGAAATCCCTGTTACTGGTGATGCTGATACCTGCACTGGCGCAGGCTGCAGACCAGAACACAACCGTGACGGACGCGTCCCGTACGGATACGTCACAGCATACGCAGAGCGCCACGCAGTCGCTGCAACAGCAGGCCGGGCGGTGGGGACTGAGTGAGGAGGACTGGGGGCGTTATCAGGCACTGATGGCGGGACCCCGCGGGATACAGTCGCCGGGTCTGGACCCGCTGACAGCACTGGGTATTGAGGCCCGGACACCGGCTGAGCGCCGGGCGTATGCCGAAAAGTGGGTGAAGGAAGAGTATGCCCGTACGGAGAAGGAGCTGGCTTTTCAGCGGGAGGTTGATGCGGCATGGCAGCGTCTTTATCCCGGAAAGCTGCCGGTCAGTATGGGCAATACCGGTGTTCTGGCCGGGGACACCGGAGGCAGACTGGCGTTGTTTGTGAAGGCGAAGGACTGTGCGTCCTGTGATACCCGCCTGAGTAAGGTGCTGGCATCCGGTAAGCCGGTGGATATTTATCTGGTGGACAGTCAGGGGAAAGACGGGCTGCTTCGTCAGTGGGCACGTGAGCACAACATCCCACCAGAGAAGGTCCGCAGCCGGCATATCACCCTGAATCATGATGCGGGGCGCTGGCTGCGTTTTGGTGAGGGACAGATGCCGGTGGTACTGCAGCAGGGGGCGGACGGATGGCGCGTGGCTGCATTCTGACCGTTCTGCTGATGCTGGCAGGCAGTGGCATGTGTCAGGCTGTTGCGCAGACCATTCCTGACGGGTATGTGCAGGTGGCCCGTGCACACGGTATTCCGGCAGAAGTGCTGTATGCCGTCTCCCTGACAGAGACCGCCATGGCTCCCGGTGATATGGCCGGCGTCATGCAGTATTCCCGCCGCGACGGGCGTCTTCCGGATGCCTCCCGTCCCTGGCCCTGGACAATTAATGTGGCCGGGAAGGGGTACCGTTATGCCAGCCGTCTGGAGGCCTGGCAGGCACTGCAGGTGTTTCTGAAACGTTATCCGGCCAGACGCATTGATGTCGGGATAGCGCAGGTCAATCTGGGGTGGAATGGTCATCGTTTCCCGTCAACATGGGCGGCCTTTGACCCGTACACCAGTCTTGAGACGGCGGCGGTCATTCTGCAGGAGTGCCGTCAGCGCCATCCCGACAGCTGGCTGAAGGCTGCCGGTTGTTATCATCATCCTGCCGGTGGAAAGCCGGCCGTCCGTTACACCGCCGTGGTCAGACGTCATCTGGACCGGCTGAATGCAAAAAGTATGACGTCACAGCAGACAGCCATGCTGGCACCGGCGGCGGATTATATCTGGACAGAGCCCCGGAGGCGTGAATGAACAGACTGAGACGGATTATCCCTTTTTATTTTCCTGTATGGCTTCTGTTTTCAGCGAGTGTCAGTGCTGAACTGACGGTGATTGCTGACCTGGGCGGCAGGGATGCAGCTCCTTTTTTTGAGGGTATCAACCGGCAGACACCGGCTTCTGCACCGGTTGTTTCACCACCGCCTCTTCTGCAGGGAGAAGCCGCGATGCTGCCGGTCAGCACACCTGAAATGTCACCCGGAGAGGTGACACCACGCCCGCTTCAGCTACCGGGCATCGGTGCACTTTTCCTTGTGGGGGATGATGCGTATTCCCGTGAGTGGCTGCAGAAAAATGCTGCTGCGCTCCGGGCGCGTCATGCTGCCGGAATGGTGGTGAATGTGGCTGATGAAAACGGCCTGCGCATGCTGCGTGAACTGGCCCCCGGCGTGGCGATGGCACCGGCATCCGGTTCTGTGCTGGCCCGCCGGTTACAGCTGAAGTCTTATCCGGTGCTGATAACGGACAACGGGCTGTCACAGGAGGTGGCACCATGATGCAGGCACCAGTGATAACCGCAGCCCTGCTGGTCAGCCCGGTGCTGATGGTCTGTCTGGTGTTCTGCCTGCTGGCCGTGTTGCTGATGCTTATCCTGCGGGGAGGGGGGCGAAAACAGAAATGCGCCCGGACCCGCCGCCATCAGCGTTACCGCGCCACCGCCGCCCGGGTACTGGTCAGACTGAAGACGCTGCCGGGGGATGCGCATCGCCTGAAGTATCTGCGCAAAATCAATCCGTATGTCTTCGAAGAACTGCTGTTACTGGCCCTGACGCAGCAGGGGATGACGGTTATTCACAATCCCTGCTACAGCGGTGATGGCGGTCTTGACGGACAGGTGATAATTAACGGTGAGCGCTGGCTGATACAGGCAAAGCGCTACGGACGGACCATCCGCCCGGCACATATTGATGCCTTCGGGGAACTGCTGCGCCGGGAGGGCTGCCGGGGATTTTTTATTCATACCGGTCGTACAGGGTCGGTCAGCCGGGCCAGGCTGACACTGTGGCCGGATATCGAACTTGTCAGCGGTCAGCGTCTGCTGAAACTGCTGAACGGAACATTACTGACAGATGAACTTACTAGGGGGGAGCGGGGATGATGACGGTAAAACAGATGTTTATGCTTTTATTCAGAACAGTGATTGTCTGGCCATCCGTGCTGACGGGATGCCTGATGATGCTGTATTTCGTTGAGGTCGCCAGCGGTGGTGTGACAGGGCTGGCGCAGCGTTATGAGGCGGAGTCAGCACGCTGGCGTGATGCGCCGGAAGGGACGGTGATGATGCTCCGGTGTCCGTCGCGTCCCTTTGTGACGCCGGTGACAACCGGGGAGTGGCGTGCACTGTCCGCCACTGATGCAGAATGCCTCCGGTCACCGCACTCTTTCAGGCAGGCTGCAGAGGCAGATTTTCAGTCACTGCACATACTGGCGCTGACACTGTTGCTGGCATCAGTGGTTCTGGAAGGCGTTTCGGCCGGTATGTCGCGCCGGAAAACCGCATCCGTACCGGTATCACCACATTGTGGATGTGGCCGGGGCCGTGGTGCGGTTGCACACTGGCCTGACCATGATAATGATGCAATTCCGCAGAAGGGAGGTCAGGTATGACGGCTTCACTGCTGGCCCGTGTGCAGGCAAATGTTCCGGCCTGGGCACATGAACAACTGGCTGCATGGGATGCTGCAGAGTTTGCGGCAATGTCGGATTTTATTACGGAACACTACTGGACGGGACAGGGCAGTATCAATGTGTACCGCATTGTGGGGACTGACCATCCACAGTATGCCGGAATGACCTGGCTGGCGCTGCTGGAGCGTGGTAAACGCATGGACATCAATATCCCGTTACTCGAAAAGAATCCGGGATATTACACGCAGGCAGAGCAACAGCATGCCGGGATGAGTTTTGTCAGCACGGATGGCATTCACTGGTATGTCAGTGCTGACGGTAATCACCGCAGCTGTCTGGCCCGCTTTCTGTTTCACCTGCAGGGGGAGGGGCGCACACAGCTTCACAATGTGGCCCAGAGTGTTTATCACACGGACCGGGAGTTCCGGTCTGCCTGTCGGGAGATTCACAACCTGACAGAACCGTTGTCCCGGCATGGTGTGTATCTTCGTCTGCAGACCCGGCGGCAGTGTGTTTCCCGCGAAGACCTGGCCTGCTGGAAAGTGGACCGTTTCAGCACAGAAGCCCTGCTGACAGTGGATGATGTGCGTGCAGGTGGACATGACAGGCCATCGGTGTATAAGGCATTACTGCTGAATGCGGCAGACGCATGGCGGGAGGTGATGATGTTACAGCGCAGACTGGAGGCTCTGTCCGCATCACCGGAGAACGATTTGCCACGCTCATGGTGGCTGCGTCTTTTACAGAGAGGTACCCGGTCATGAGTAACCGTTATGTGATTGAGGCTCTGCTGCGACCGGCGGTGGAGCTGAACACTGCCGTGGTGGCGGCAACGGCGGCCAGTGTCTGTGTGACAGCGCCCTGGGCGGTGGCGCTCGCGCCGTCGGTCAGTTATGCCACTGCTGCCGGTTTTGGTGTTCTGGCAGCGGTCCGTTTTCGCCAGGGAATGAAGGTCATCCGCTACCGTCGCAATCTGCGGCGTCTGCCCCGTTATGTGATGAGTACCCGGCAGATACCCGTGAGCCGTCAGCGCCTTTTTCTGGGGCGGGGATTTCGCTGGACACAGAAACACACCCAGCGCCTTCAGGATACGCTGCGCCCTGAGGTGGCCAGGTACCTTCAGCCGGGCTGGCTGTACCGGATGGCCCGTCAGCTTGAGCTGAAAACGGAACATACCCTCCCCCGTCTGGGCGCACTTTTGCGCAAGGACTCTCCGCTGAATCCGGTACGCCCCCTGCCGCCGGTGGGCGGGAATCCGGCCCTGCATGGTATTGAACCGGATGAACAGGATGTGACACTGGCGCTGGGAGAGCGGGTGGGTCACACCATTGTTTATGGTACCACCCGTGTCGGTAAAACCCGGCTGGCAGAGCTGCTGGTCACACAGGATATCCGTCGGGGAGAGGTCACCATTGTCTTTGACCCCAAAGGGGATGCTGACCTGTTGCTGCGTGTATGGGCAGAAGCACACCGTGCCGGCAGGGGCGATGAGCTGTATATCTTTCATCTGGGCTGGCCGGAAATCTCTGCCCGCTATAACGCAGTGGGGCGTTTTGGCCGGGTGTCGGAAGTGGCCACCCGTGTGGCGGGGCAGTTGTCCGGTGAAGGAAACAGTGCTGCTTTCCGGGAGTTTGCCTGGCGTTTTGTCAATATCATTGCCCGCGCCCTGGTGGCACTGGGAGAACGCCCGGATTACACGCTGATTATGCGCTATGTGAACAATATTGCTGACCTCTATATTCGCTATGCCGGAAAGGTGGTCAGTGAACAGATGCCGGAACTGGAAAGCGCCATTCTGAATAACATGAATGTGCTGGGTGAAGATGATGTGCCCCGGACCATGCAGAACCAGCCGGATGCTGTGCGTATCTGGGCTATTGAGGTGGCGCTCAGCAGTGACGCCGGGAAGAAACTCTATGACCCGATACTGGATGGTCTTCGAAGTGCGGTACGTTATGACCGTACTTATTTTGACAAAATTGTGGCCTCCCTGCTGCCGTTGCTGGAAAAACTGACCACAGGAAAGACGGCAGAGCTGCTGGCACCGGACTACCTGGATATGAGTGATACCCGTCCCGTGTTTGACTGGGAACAGGTGATATGTAAAAAGGCGGTGGTGTATATCGGTCTTGATGCGCTCAGTGACAGTGAGGTGGCCAGTGCCGTGGGAAACTCCATGTTTGCAGACCTGGTGAGTGTGGCCGGACATATCTACAAACACGGTATGAATGCCGGATTGCCCGGTGTCGGGGAGAGTAAAAATGTGGTCAACCTGCACTGTGATGAGTTCAACGAACTGATGGGCGATGAATTTATTCCGCTCATCAACAAGGGCGGTGGTGCCGGTATGCAGGTGACGGCGTATACCCAGACGTCTTCGGATATTGAAGCCCGCATCGGTAATGCGGCTAAAACTGCCCAGGTACAGGGTAACTTCAATAACATGATTATGCTGCGCGTCAGGGAGAACCGGACGGCAGAGCTGCTGACCAGTCAGCTGCCTCAGGTGGAGATTTACACCAAAACACTGGTGTCGGGGCATCAGGATACCGCCGATGTGACGTCCGGCCAGGATTTCACCTCCAGCACCCAGGACCGTGTTGGTACAGTAAAGGTTCCCTTACTGGAGCCGGCGGATATCGTCACCCTGCCAAAGGGGCAGGCATTTGCCCTGCTGGAAGGCGGACAGTTGTGGAAAATACGGATGCCGCTGCCGGCACCGGATAAGGACGATGCGCTGATGCCGGAGAGCATTGCAAAAGTGGCTGAAGCCATGCGGCGTCATTACCACACCGGAGAGGGATGGTGGCATGAAGCCCCGGTCGTGAATGTGCCGGAAGGAGACGGACATGGCTGATTCCCGTCGTGATGTGGACCGTCCTGACGCCGCACAACCGCCACGCCGGCACGGGCTGCTGTATAACCTGCTGTGGGGGTGGCCGTGGGCACTGGCCGGGATGGTACTCTCTTCCCTGTTGCTGAGCCTGCTGATTGAGTACGTGGGTATTACGTTTTTCTGGCCCGGACAGGGGGCCGGGCACAGTGAAGCGGTCATGAACACCGAGCTGGGCTGGTTATCCTCGGAATTTACCCGCAGTCTGCTGCTGTCCACGCCGTCAGTGACGGTGATGAAGTGGGTGTCCGCGGCGTACCAGTGGCTGTTTGTGGACAGCGGATTTATGGCCTGGATGAAGCAGGGGGCTTCGGCCGATAACAGTGTGATACAGGAAGTGGATACCCTGGGCCGCTGGCTGGCGCATAACCTGCATGATTACCTGATGGCCACGGTATATGTGACGGTGGTGACGCTGGTCCGGGTGACGATTCTGGTACTGTCAGTGCCCCTGTTTGTGATGGTGTCACTGGTGGCTGTGGTGGAAGGTCTGGGAAGACGTGACCTGCGCCGGTACGGTGCTGCATATGAATCCAGTTTTGTTTATCACCATGCCAGAAAGTCCATTAAACCGGCGATATACATTCCCTGTATTCTTTATCTGTCCTGGCCCACGGCAGTATACCCGAACCTGCTGATATGGCCGGCGGCCATGCTGCTGGGGGTGGCCATCACTGTGACCATGGCGTCCTTCAAGAAGTATTTATAACCCACAGATGCCGGACACCCCGGTGCAAAACTGGTTTTGTGCCGGGGTGTCGGCAGACAAGCCACGAGACAACCGTCAGTGCGCGGCAGTATGCTGCTGTTTACCGGAACATAAATTATTTCTGAACGTCAGGAGATAAGGAGAATAATATGATCAGACATATTCTGTTGATTCGTTTTACAGCGGAAGCCACGACGGCGCAGATTGCTTCTGTCAGAGAGGCATTTTTATCCGTGCCGGCACGGATTCAGGGAGTGGCTTCTGTTGAATGGGGGGTGAACAACAGTCCGGAAGGAAAGAATGCCGGTTACACACATTGTGTCATGATGACATTTGTTGATGAGGCGGCAAGACTGCGGTACCTTCCTCACCCGGAGCATGAGGCAATCAAGAACATCTTCAGGCCGATACTGAATGATATTATTGTGTTTGATTATGATTTAACGTCATAAAAAAACGAGCGTATTTGATTCTTTTATATTGCCCCCGGTGCAGAACTGGCTTTTCCCGGGGGCCACCACATAAGCCCTGTAAAGGCAAACAGTGGCGCGTTCAGTTAACAACATTCACTTCAGTGACTTTGAATGAGTCAGGCTTGTCGTTAAATGTGTTAATGAAAGCCTGTATTTTCCACTTCTGACCGGGTTCAAGATTGGATGCTGCGTCAATTGTCTGACCGATCACTACCCCATCTTTTAACAGATTAAATTTAACATAAGCATTTTTGACAACCGAGTTTGATGTATTTTCAGCATAACCCACAATTGCCGACATCCCATTCGGGGTGTTTTCCATATGAAGGTTGGATAGTGCTATTTGAGAATTATCTACAGCCAGCGCGTGGCAACTGGCGATTGATAAAACAGTGCTTAAAATTATATTTTTTAACTTCATATTTACCTCAAGTTAGCAGTTAATTGCGTTGGTTATTTTAATGCCTCAGATAACCCCGTTGAAGAGTTTTTCATCGACAGAAAATTTTCAGCTTCACAAATAGAGTTTATCGCTGACCCGCCTCTCCGCCTTACGCATCCTGTACGCACCGTTTAACTCAGAGAGAGGTGCGTATGCATTCTTGTCCGGCATTACCCTGTCGTGCCGGCCGTCTGGCCGGGGCTGCAGGGATGCTGTTTCTTTTCACCCTTGCCATACCCGTTCAGGCGGCTGAACAGGATGAACTGGCCACCGCCATGCGCCAGCTTGACCAGGTGCAGGCGGCGCTGGAGCGGGCCCGGGTGGCTGCTGTGCAGTCCGGCTCGTCTGAGCCATCCCGTTACTTCTTTGATTATCCCCGGGCACGTGCCGATCTGGAGACCATCCGTGATGGCATTGACCGCTATCTCACGCCTTCACGAGCCCAGCCCCGCACAACGTCAGCCGTGAACGGCCACTACCGGCGGGAGCGTCCCTGATGGGCATGTCTGCCATGCAGTCTTCTGCCTTTAAAGCGGCATCCGGGGAAATGGATATCAGTGTCCTGCATCTGCTGTCACTCGGGCTGCTTTTTGCCGTGCTCTTTCTCTGGGCGGCCTGGGCTTTGCTGGATGTCTGGGCGGGCTGGAGTAATGAGAAGGTCCGCAGTGCGATGCTGGGACGTTTTGTGATCCGGGCGGTTCTCCTGCTGGTTCTCAGTATCTGGATGTTTGCCAGCTGAGGTTGAGTTGTTATCTGAATCATGATTATGAGGATTTTATGTTTATGAAGTGGTGTTTTCGTTTTCTGAAACGTGTTGTTTTTCTGCCGTGCACAATGCTGTTGCGTCTGTGGCAGGCCGTGTTCTCTCTGTGTCTGCTGCTCTGGATGAGCATGCAACCGGCCCTGGCTGACCTGCCCACCATGGAGCCCCCGTCTTCCGGCGGTGGCGGCGGTCTGTTCGGGCAGATTAAAGGCTATTCCCAGGACGGCGTGGTTCTGGGGGGCCTGATTATTGCGGCCATTGGTTTTATTGTCGTGGCGAATGCGGCGATTTCCACCTTCCATGAAGTGCAGGACGGTAAAAAGGGCTGGAGCCAGTTTGGGGCCATCGTGGTGGTGGGGGTGATCCTGCTGGTTGCGGTGATCTGGCTGCTGACCAAATCGGCTTCCATCATTCTGTAAGGAATACGCCCATGCAGACCATTCATTTTTTACCCGATCGCCTTAACGTGGAGCCGGCCGTGTTCCGGGGCTTCACCACGCCGGAACTGGGGCTGGCGGCACTGACCGGTGCCGGTCTCGGCCTGCTCTGGCCGTTACCGCTGCTTCCGCTGGCCGGCTGGGTGATTATCCCGACCGGGATGATGGTCACGCCGTTGTTACTGGTCTGGTTCGGCGGAAGCTGGATCACCCGGATGAAGCGTGGCAAGCCAGATAACTGGCTCTGGCAGCGGCTGGAGGAGAAAAAGTGTCGTGCCGGTATGGGCCGTTCATCACTGATTATGGTGGCGCAGGGCTGGTCCCTGCGCCGTTCCCGGCCGGTAAGGAGAGTCTTATGAGTCGTTTTCGTCACGCCCTTCAGGACAGGGACCAGCATATCCGCAGCCTGCGCATTATCAGTGCCGTACTGGCAGGATTTCTGTTGCTGGCCTGTATTGGCTGGATGACTGCCCCCAGCCGTCTGACTATTCATAATCCGCCGGATTTGCGTTCCGGCAGTACCCGTCCGTGGTGGGAAGTTCCCCCGTCGACGGTTTACTCCTTCGCCTTTTATATCTTCCAGCAGTTAAATGCCTGGCCGAAGAACGGTGAGGTGGATTACCCGGCTAAAATTCATGCCCTGTCAGCCTATCTGACGCCGTCATGCCGTGAACTGATGGAGGGCGATGCCCGCCGCCGTAAGGATGCAGGGGAACTGCTCGACCGCGTGCGCGTGGTGTATGAAATCCCTGAGCACGGGTACGGGGGGCGCTACAACAAAAATCCGGTGACCGTACAGGGCCGGGATAACTGGCTGGTACGTCTGGACCTGGTGGCGGATGAGTATTTTCATGCTGAGCCAGTCAAACGTGCGCTGGTGCGTTATCCCCTGAAAGTGGTGCGTTGGGAGGGGGACCCGGAGCATAACCCCTTCGGGCTGGCGCTTGACTGCTACAGCGGTACACCACAACGGCTGGAAGCTGCGCCGGTGTCTTCAGGCCCGGGAGGTGCGCAGTGATGGTCGCTACTGTTCGCCATTTCCTCCGGAATAGCCTGATGGCGCTTCCGTTACTGATCCCCCCGTTTGTGCTGCATGCTGACGAACTGATGAAGTGGGAGCGTATTCCGTTATCCGTACCCCTGAAGGTGGGGCAGGAGCGGGTGATTTTTGCGGACAAAAATGTGCGGGTGGGATTCCCGCCGGCACTGAACGGTAAGCTGCGGGTGCAGAGTACCGGTGGTGCCGTGTACCTGAAGGCGGACAGTGCCTTTCCACAGACACGGCTGCAGTTGCAGGATGTGGAGACCGGGGAAATGATTCTGCTTGATGTCACCGCCGGTGAACAGGGACCTTCTGAGCCGGTACGTATTGTGTATGACGGTGAGGTCAGCACGGTCAGTCAGGCGACTGACCTGATGAAACCGGCGTCCTCATCCGGTAAAACCTCCGCCGGTCAGTCGCGGGCGCCGGGACAGGATGACGGTACGCAGGCCCGTCGTCAGCCGGTTCGTTACAGCGCGCCCCTGCCGGTGTTACTGACCCGTTACGCTGCCCAGTCCCTGTATGCCCCGCTCAGGACTCTGGAGGCGGTGCCGGGTATTCACCCGGTCAGTCATCACCTGCCCGGACGCATCGCCACCCTGTATCCGTCAGCGCCCCTGACCGTCACGCCACTGGCGGCATGGGGCGCCGGCGGACGCGCGGTGGTGGCGCTGAAGCTCACCAGTACGGTCAGCCGTAAGGTGGTGCTGGACCCCAGGGCTCTGCAGGGAAACTTTGTGACCGCCACCTTCCAGCATCGCTGGCTGGGACCTGCAGGCACACCGGAGGACACCACAACACTGTATCTGGTGACAGAGGGCAGACCGGACAGGGCGTTTATTGCAGAGCCAGTCCGCCGTAAAGTCACCACAGCCCGTAAGACAGGGGGCAGCACCCGCGGGGAGGTGAACCGTGCAGATTAAATCCAACACGCTGGTCAAATTTGTGGTGCCCGCTGTGGTTGTGGGTGGGGTATTCATCGGGCTTAAAAGCTGTGGTGATCCCGCGTCGTCATCAGACCCGTCAGCACAGCAGACACAGGTCCTGGGGACGCTGTCTCAGGAGGAACTGAAGGCGCTGGGTGTTGAGGGTGACACGCCGGAAGATACCCTGCGCACGCTTATCGGGCGTCTCAATCAGGTTCGTGAACGTCAGCAGACGCTGGACGAACAGAACAGCAAACTGCTGAAGGAGAATGAACAACTGCGTAAACGCGGAACGGATGTGTCCGGCCAGCTGAACGATGCCGTGGCAGGACTGCAGAAAAGTTATGAGGAGAAGCAGCGCCAGCTGCAGAACGAGCAGAACACCCTGATGGCAAAGGTGCAGTCCCTGACGGAGCAGCTGGCGCAGCAGGGTGGCAGCAGTAAGGCAAATACTGACAGCGATATTCCCCTCGGGCTGGGGCTTGACGGACTGAGTGGTTCTCCGGGAAGCGCGGTGTCACAGGGGGCCGATGGCCTGATGTGGGTGACGCCGGCTGACCAGTCACAGCCTGATCCACGGGATGTGGCAGGGGGCAAAAGTGGTCCCCGTTTCCCCACCTCCTTTCTGGATGATAATCCGCTGACCCGTCAGAAGGCGGCGTATGAACAGCAGGTGAAGGGATACAGTAACGAGAAACAACAGGCCACCACACAGGCCGTCTACACCCTGCCGGAGAATGCCACCCTGGTCGGGAGCCGGGCAATGACGGCCCTGCTGGGGCGGGTGCCGGTCAACGGCACGGTGACAGACCCTTATCCGTTCAAGGTGCTTATCGGTAAGGACAATCTGACCGCCAACGGCATTGAACTGCCGGATGTGGAAGGGGCCGTGGTGTCCGGTACCGCCAGTGGTGACTGGACGCTCTCCTGTGTGCGGGGCCAGGTGAACAGTATCACCTTTGTGTTCGCTGACGGGCGGGTTCGCACGCTGCCGGCACCGGATGTGAACGGCACCACCAACAGCAATCAGCAGACGAAGAACGGGAATAACACCGGCGGCATTGGCTGGATTTCGGATGAGGATGGCATTCCGTGTATCAGTGGCACCCGTAAGTCCAATGCTGCCACATACCTGCCCACCATTTTCGGTCTGTCTGCCGCGGGGGCGGCCGGTGAGGCCCTGAGCCAGGGGCAGTACACCACGCAGAATAACGTCAACGGCCTTTCTTCTGCGCTGACCGGCAGTGCCGGGGAGGCGGCACTGGGTAAGGCGATTTCCGGCGGAATGAATGAGACAGCAGAGTGGGTGAAGCAGCGTTATGGGCAGACGTTTGATGCCATTTATGTGCCACCGGGAAAAAGGCTGGCCGTTCACATCACCCGCCAGCTGGCGATTGATTACGAAGACCAGGGCCGTAAGGTGCGTTATGAGTTCACCCTGCCGGGAGAGGCGGACACACAGGGTGGTCTGGACTGAAGGAGAATGAGATGAAACCAGATTGTTCACGCCTGCGTGTTTCAGGCAGAACGCTGTTACCGTTACTGGTACTGACAGGGGCTGTGCTGGCCAGCGGTTGTTCCACGTCAAAAGAGGAACTGCTGCCCGCCGGGGAGCAGACGATGCTGGAAATCTGGCAGGGGCAGGCGGGGGGCGGAAGCGCCCGTTCTGCTGCGACAACCCGTGACACACTGCGGCGTCCGCTGACAGAAACGGAACAGCAGGACGCGGCGCAGACGGACCGCAGTTACAGCCGGACACAGGAGAGTGAAATCAGCCAGCAGTTTCCACGACTGCCCAACCCGGACATGGTGATGTATGTCTTTCCGCACCTTGCAGAGGGGAACTCACCGGTACCGGGCTACAGCACGGTGTTTTCATTTTACAGCCAGACGCAGTATGCGATGCCCGGTGAACGCACGGCAGCGTTCTGACGGGGCGGATGAGCTGAGTGATGGTGCCGGCATGATGCCGGCGGTTTATCAACGTATGTTAAGGGACAAGTAAAATGGGTTTCCCGCTGTTTAAAAAGAAAGTGAAACCGGCAATATCTGCAGAGACGACTGTGCCGGCAGAATACGCGCAGCATTCCGGAGTCGATGACGCCGGTACTCCCCGTAACCTGAGCCGCCCCGGGCGAATGACCCGCCGGGAGGAGGCGAAGATTTACCATGCGGGCCCGTCCATTATTGATTTTCTGCCCTGGGTGGAATACCTGGATGAAACGCAGTGCCTGCTGCTGGATGACGGAGTGTCGGTCGGCGCTGTGTATGAGGTGACACCGGCGGCCACGGAAGGGCGCACGGCAGAGCGTCTTGAGCAAATCCGTGACACGGTGGAGGATGCCCTGCAGGACAGCTTTGATGAATACGACACCCACCCCTGGGTAGTGCAGTTCTTCTGTCAGGATGAAAATGATGTGGATGCGTATCTTGACCATCTGAGGGGGTATGTGAAGCCCCATGCGCAGCGCACGGCCTTTACAGAGGCCTGGCTGGGCGAGATGGAACGGCATCTGCGGGGAATTGCCCGTCCGGAAGGGCTTTTCACGGACACGCTGGTGACCGGTCAGCCCTGGCGTGGTCAGCAGCGACGGACCCGGATGGTGGTGTACCGCCGTATCGGGAAAAACAGCCATGACCCGATGCCGCCGGTGGCGATGCTGAACCAGGTGTGTGAACGCGTGGTGGGGGCGCTGGGCGGGGCGGGGGTGCGCTGTATCCGTATGAACGGTCTGCAGGTGCATGGCTGGCTGCTCAGGCTGTTCAATCCCCGACCAGAGTGGGTGGACAGGGACACACTGTACTGTCTGGCCACTCGCGCGGCACCGCAGGAGGCCCCGGAGGGCATGATGCCGGTGATGACCGACTTTGCGGAAAGTCTCTGGTTCACGCCGCCGGTGTCGGATCCGGAAAACGGTGTGTGGTGGCTGGACGGGCTGCCGCATGCCGCCGTGGTGGTGGAGAAATTGCGTACACCCCCGGAGGCAGGGACGCTGACCGGTGAGAAGGCCCGGGGCGAAAAGACGGTGAATGCCCTGATGGATACGTTCCCTGAAGGCACCATGCTGTGCATGACCATTGTGGTACAGCCGCAGGACACACTCGAGGAGCGTTTCACCCGGCTGTCAAAAAATGCGGTCGGGGAAAATACGGAGTCCATCCGTGCCCGTCAGGATGTGGCCACCGTGAAGGAATATCTGGGGAACCGCCACAAGCTTTACCGGGCGGGGATCAGTTTTCTGTTACGGGCAGAGGATATGGACAGCCTGAAGCGTAAGCGGGTGGCCCTGACCACAGCACTACTGGGCGCCGGTCTGCAGCCGGTACGTCCGGAGTTTGATGTGGGGCCACTGAACAGCTGGCTGCGTGCGCTGCCCATGTGTTTTGATCCGGATACGGACAGGAAGCAGTGGTACACGCGTCTGATGTGGGTGCAGCATCTGGCTGGGCTCCTGCCGGTGACCGGGCGGGAGACGGGCACCGGTCATCCCGGATTCAGTTTCTTTAACCGGGGTGGGGATGTGCTGACATTTGATCCGCTGAATAAACTGGATCGCACCCAGAATGCACACCTGTTGCTGTTTGGCCCGACCGGCGCCGGGAAATCCGCCACACTGTGCTCCTCGCTGTCGCAGATCATGGCCGTACATCGCCCCCGTCTTTTTATTGCTGAGGCTGGTAACTCGTTCGGGCTGCTGGCCGATTATTTTGAGAGCCTCGGGCTTTCGGTGAACAAAATCAGCGTGAAACCGGGCACCGGTGTCAGCCTGCCACCGTTTGCGGATGCACATCACCTGGTGGCACAGGGACAGACCCTGCAGGATGTGGATGAACAGACACTGCCGGATATTGATGATGACACGCAGGACGAGAGCGAGGAGCAGCGCGATATCCTGGGAGAAATGGAGATCTCTGCCCGCATGATGATCACCGGGGGGGATCCGAAGGAAGAGGCGGCACTCAAACGGGCGGACAGGGCGATGATCCGTGAAGCCCTGCTGATGGCCACGCACACCACATACCGGGAGGAACGGCAGATGCTGCCGGCGGATTTGCAGTCGGCACTGTGGGAAATCTCCCGGGACAGTCAGCGAAATGAACTCCGGCGGACGAAAGCGGCAGAGATGGCGGAAGCGCTGGGGATGTTCACTCAGCCGGGCAGTTTTGAGGCGGAGCTGTTTAACCGGGAGGGGGCGCTGTGGCCGGAGGCGGATGTGACGCTGATTGACCTGGGGCATCTGGCCCGTGAAGGGTATGAAGCCCAGATGGCGCTGACCATGGTGTCGATGACCAACATGATTAACAACATCGCGGAGCGTGACCAGTATCTGGGGCGGGACATTCTGTTTGCGGTGGATGAGGCACACATTGTGACGGTGAATCCGTTGCTGTCCCCGTACATGACCAAGGTGGTGAAAATGTGGCGCAAGCTGGGCGCCTGGCTGTGGCTGGCCACGCAGAACCTGAAGGACTATCCGGATGTCGCCGAGAAGATGCTGAATATGGCCGAGTGGTGGGTGTGTCTGACCATGCCGCCGGAGGAAGTGAATAACATTGCCCGCTTTAAGGCCCTGACAGAGGAGCAGAAAGCGGTGCTGCTGTCAGCCGGCAAACTGTCGGGGTGTTACACGGAAGGGGTGGTACTGGCGAAGAAGGTGGAGGCACTGTTCCGGGTGGTGCCCCCGAGTATTTACCTCGCGCTGGGGATGACGGAGAAGGAGGAGAAGGCGGAGCGCCGGGCGTTAATGAAAGCGCATCAGTGCAGCGAACTGGAAGCCGCATTTCATGTGGCCCGGAAGCTGGACAGGCTGCGTGGGCTGACTGACGGGGAGTAAGACGATGCTGTGTCTGAAATATCCGGAGCCGGAAGAGGTTTCACAGGGGCATCCTGCAGGAAGTGTGTTTGTGCTGCCGCCACAGGGGCAGCCCGGTGCCAGTCGTGCCACCCGGGATAATCTTGAGCGTCTGCGCGGGCATCTGCAGAAGCAACTGGGGCCGGTGACGCGTATCTGTTGCCAGCCTCAGCGTGTGGGGGTGAACAGCAGCGTGGCGGTGGCACTGGAAGGGCGGTCGGGTCAGCAGGTGCATCTTCTGCTGACGGTAAGTGGTCATGAGGGCTGGCCGTCGGAGGAGGAGTATGCACATCCCCGCTGGTATATCCCGGTGACCGATGCTGCTGATTTGTGTTATCTGCTGCTGTGGCTGGCAGAGTTAAAGTGAGGGGATATGTGCACTGACTTTAATGCTGCTCCGGGGGCTCACTGACCGGGGTGACAGTGATATATGGTGTATTTCAGATTCAGTAAAGAGGTGTGAAGTATGAACTCTGGTTATGATTTACCGGGGGGGTTGGGGCCGGTAAGGGAACGGATAATTGATGACCCATGGTTTTTTCTGTCTGTCGCACTGATTCTGTTGGTCGTGGTATATGTCGTGTCGTTGGGGCTTAAAGAAGTTATTTTCAGTATCAGAAAGGGGAAAGGGAAGAAAAAAACACTCAGGGAGGCGTCGTGTTCGCGGAGCACGACTGATGAAAAAGTCTGAAAAATAAATCAGAGTATTACAGATGATGGATGACTTTCGTTATTATGAACGGGTAGACACTTATTGTTATGCAATCTACTCTTATTACCAGCATTATTTCCATCGTTTTCCGCACTCCGGTGCGGTTTTTTATTTCTGACGCTGGCAGAGAAAGGAAAAATCTCAAAATATCATTCAGGGGTTGAAACCAGCTGAGGTTAACGGGCAAAATTTACGGGATTTTGTTGTTTCATTGTTTATCATTACTCACAGGACGATTTGCCCGCAGGAGAGGCGGGCTTTTTTTTAGCATATCTTCGCATGAGCCATTGCCATACCGCTGACTTTTTTTCGCGCTTACGTCACAGGTGATGGCTCAGTCGAAGATATACTGATTGCAGAGATGAGGTATGGCGGCTCGTTATAAAATCACGGCAACGATAATGAAGCCCGGCAATCCGCCGGTACTCTGGACCCGTTACTCCGGAAATAAAATGACCCGGACAGAGTGTGAGCATATGTTTTCCATTCCAAAAGAGCCCGGCCGCTCTTTTGGCGATAAGGTCAAAGTACAGGATTTTCGGTGTGTGGCGGTTGAGCACGAAAAAGTCTGAAAATATCACGCTGTAATAAAAATGAATGTTATATGGTGATAACATTTTGCCCGGCCGGTTAACTGGCTCGTTATGATATGAAACATGAATGATAATCTCCTTGTATTGAGACGTAATTTTTCCGGGCCTGGTTGCCCGGTTTTTTTTAGTTTATTTTGTGTACTGTTTGCTTTCAGTAATGGTGACAGTCGCCTCTCCTGGCAGGCTGGCAGCGAAGAATAAGGATAAAGCCAGAAGCGTTCTGCTTGTTAATTTTGCAGGTATCAGAACCATGTTTACAGATTATACAAACAGGTATTATGAACAATAGCGGCGGGTCTGGCCAGTGGTCTGCATGCAGATAAACCGTACCCTGCCGTCTCTTTATTTACCACCTGCTGATGCAGGTGGCAGAAAGATATAATACATCAAAGTGACAATTCAGGCGGATTATTTGTCTGATACTGAAAATCCACTGACGATGCGGGCAATAAAAACCAGCGAGTAAATATAGCCTGTGAGAATAACCAGAATAGTGGCATTACGGGCCGGCCAGCTGACGGCCACAATATCGCCATAACCCACAGTCAGAATACTGATGAAAGAATAATAGAAGAGTTCATTCATCATCTGCAGCTCATCATGCGACAGCCCCCGGAACGCGCCAGGCATATGGCTTTCTATTGCTGAAAACATGAAAAAACCCATATAGCCTATAAGTAAAAAGCCACTCAGTGCAGCACAGACAGACTCTGTGTTTATCCGGGCAGAGAAAATCACTTGTCGGAATACAATCACGGACAGGATGAGGAAAAAGACCAGATAGCTCGCGTAGTACAGCAGTGCCATGGCGCTGGCTGTGTGCAGCCAGTGCGTGATGGCAAAAATGACCAGTAACACAATAAATGAAACAGCCTGATGACGGCGTTGCAGCAGATTGACGCCAGCTGCAATCTGTAACAGCGCATTCAGGTTATACCCGGTTGTGTTCAGCGGAAACAGATTAAGAAAGAAGGTACTCAGCAGTGTACTAAGAAGAAAAGCGAATTTGTGTTGTTTCATAATCATTAACATAAAGGAAATATCCCCGACTATTCAGATGGCACAGAGCATAATAAAAATACATTTGGTCAGGAAGCCTGAGAAATTTTCAGTTTCCGGTTTTGAATTAATTGATGACCCTGCTTCCGGTTCTGCGCACGCTGTCAGACATGTCTTGTCCGACGGAGTTATTTCATGTACCGGAAGCTGTTGTATTCCTTTCTTGCCCTGCCGGTGATATCAGTTGCCGGCACTACCGTTTATACCGACTCGGCACATCTGCCGGTTAATCCGCCCCCTGATGTACAGGTTGTGTTGCTCGACGGGCCACAGCAACTGCAGGATGCTTTTTTCGGCCTGTTGCCGGCTGACCCTGAAGCCGCTGAGGCTGTTGTTCGTGAGCACATGCAGTCCCCTGAATGGGCGTCTGCACAGGCTGACCTTGCAGAACGTTACCGCCAGGTGACCCACGCCTGGTCGCTGGGGCTTAAAAAATACCCGGCGGTGGTGTTCGATGACCGGGAAGTGGTGTACGGCACCACCGATGTGGCACAGGCTGAACGACTCCGGAGTCAGGGAGGGCAGCCATGACGGGTCTGCGAACACGACGTTATGCTGGCGCATTTTTGTTGTGGACAGCGACTGTTTCTGTGGCCGGTGCTTCCCTGAATACGGCACAGATAGCGGCCGGTGCTATTTCTCAGAGCTGCATCAGCTGGCGGGTCAGCGGTATCTGTTACTGGCTGCACTGCTCCTGGTCGGGGTGTCGGGTCAGAACGTCTGTGAAGGTCTCACATTTTATCCCTGAAGCAGTAGTGTCCACCTATACCGCACCGGGCGGTAATCCCTGGCGGGAAATGGCTCTGGTCAGTCAGGCATCCGGCGGTGTGGAGAACACCATCAGCAGCGGGATTGCGGGGTTATCTGCCGGCGGGGGAAACCCGGCTGATATGAAATCGCCGGGGCAGCGTAAATCCGCCATCCGTTTCAAATACGCGGATGCGCTGGGACATCCGGCCACGTTGCTTATCGGGGGCAGCATTCCCGGGTATTCGTGTGAGTCTGCTGCCACACCACTGAGGCCTTATTTTCTCAGCACGCTGGACAGTCTTGCCTGGCGCACCGGCATGCCTGAATCCCTGTATCCCGAAGCCATGATACCCGGCAGACGGGAACTGGGGAGTCAACGTAATGCAGACATGTGGGGAAATATCTACCCCCGTTCCGGTTTTGTCAGCCAGACCGATGATGACAAAGCGGCAGCCCTGGTTGCCCAGCGGGTGGCGGATATTATCACCCGCACCGGAGAACCTCACGTCTATCAGTCGCTGAAAGGCCGAAAAAAAGATGGCTACTGGCCACCGGATGCGGTGGAAGAAAACACCGGCACCCGTAATCACAAGTGGCAGCGACTGACCCCTTCCGTTTCTTCATCCTGCGCCGTGTTTCCGGATGGCAGTCATGCCGCGCCGGAGGACGGTAATGCCGCGTTTGCCCTGTGGCGTCCCTACAGTTGCTGCAAAAAGCGGGGCCAGAAATTCCTGGGCAGTACGAATTTTTAGAGGAAAGTAAATCATGAAGCATAAACCACAACTGACAAACATTGTGGCACTGGCGGTCATACTGGCCTGCAGCACAATGGCCGGCGCGGCGGAGAATGAACGCAGCACGTTCGGTCTCTCCCTGCCACAGGTGAATGACAGTGCCATCGGGTACGGGAAATCCATTGATGGTGCCATTTCGGACAAACTGTTTTACACCCTGGGAGGCGGGTCAGTGATATCGCAGCCGGCGACCCGGAGCAACATGAAGAAGCTCGGGGTGGATATTGGCTGGAGCAGCAACCTGATGTGCGGCAACTTTGACCTGAAAACCACGGTGAGCAATCAGCTGAACGGGGTGACGGACGGTTTTAAAAATCTGATGGGGGATGTGATACAGGGGGCGACGGGGGCGGTGGCCAGTCTGCCGGCGATGGTCATCCAGCGGGCGAATCCGGGACTGTATGACACGCTGACTAACGGGGTACTTCAGGCAAATGTGGCGTTCGACAAGGCACAACTGAACTGCCAGAACATGGCGAAGCGCATGATGGAGTTCTCGGACAGCAGCAAGTGGACACAGGCTGCGATGCTGGATGAGTACAAGAAAATCGTGAATTCAGGGGATGGTGATGCCATCCGGGGAGATGATGCCGGTCGTAAGGCTACCGGGAAAGAAGGCCGGAAATGGATTGGTGGCCAGGATCGTGGCGGGGCAGGGCAGCCGGCCATTCGTCCCACACATGATCTGGCAGCAGCGGGGTTTAACATGATGAATAACCTGCCGGTCACCAGTACATCCACGATCAGTGCAGCCAGTTGTACCGGAAGTGTCTGCAGTAAGTTCAGCAATGCTGAAGAGGCGGCAAAGGCGGTGGTGAAAGTGCTGGGCGATCGTTCCATGCGGACCTGCGGCAATGCAGCGGAATGTACCAGCGGGGATGAAGACCAACAGCCGGGAATGGCGGTTGCCGGAACCGGGTTCACGCCGATGCTGGAAGAAGCGGTGAAAGTGAATACGGAGCAACTGGTGAAGCTGGTGAATGGTACTGAAAAGCCGACAGCAGCAAATCTGGCCAGACTCCGGTCAGGCAGTCTGACGGTAACGGCCGGAGTGATTAAGGCGCTGCAACGGGATCCGGATAATGCTGCACTGACCGGGCGTCTGGCCGGTGAACTGGCAATGGCAGATACGGTGGAGACGGCACTGCTGATGCGCAGAATGATTATGACGGGGATGTCTGAGCCGTATGCTGCAGCGCAGGATGCTGCGATTGAAGAAGGAAGCCGCCGTATTGAGGCGCTGGACCGGGAGATTGCCGCACTGAAAAACGAGATGGAGCTGAAGCGTGAACTGGCCCGCAACAGCGTGCTGACCATTATTGAACGGGAGAATGAACGGGTTGGGAACAATCCGATGATTCAGCAGACGGATAATGCTGACAGCCGGATGCATACGCTGGAGGTCCCTGATGAGGAATAAGGTGATGAAGGTGAATACGGGAGCAGGAATGCGCGGTCGGCTCAAAAGGAAGGGGAAGATGCTTATTCTGTATCTGCTGCTACTGGCAGGTATCACTGTGTTTTCTTTGTGGCTGGCGAATACAGGTATTCGCCATGCAGAGGGTTTTGCTGCCCTGCATGAATGGATGTATGAGACGCGTTATGGCTGGCTGATCTGGCGTCTGTGTGTCTACTGTGCACTCGGATGGTGGGGATGGAAAATCTGGCATGCACCGGGCTTCAGACCGGAATACCGGGCACCTTTTCTTCGTATGGCCACAGTCAGTGTTTTGTTTGTTCTGCTGTGTGAATACTCTGTTTTTGCCGGACCGGGGCGTTGATGCGTTATGACCACAAATAATTATCTGGAATATTTTCTGACCCTGCTGGGCTGGGTGGTGAATAATGGCCTGTGGGATGTGTTAATCAGTACCGGATTGTTTGCGCTGCCGCTGGTATTTAAGGTGATTGGGATCTGGCTGAAAGTCCGGGAAGAGGGGGAAGACGAAGGTAACAAGGGATTACTTTCGCTGCCCCGTATTGAGAATGTACTCTACGGTGCTTTCTTTGTGATGATTGTCTGTTGTGTGCCTCTGGTTCAGGTCAGTCTTGACAGCATTAAGTTTGATAAAACGCGGGCAAAAACATGCGGAACCTGGACCCCGAAAGATCCCGGAGATACCGGTTACAGTGGTGTTATTTCCAGTCTTGGTGATCGGACTGCTGCTGCGCCACTCTGGTGGGTGATGGTGCATAAATTATCCAAGGGGGTGACACAGGCTGCGGTTGCGTCGATCCCCTGTCGGCCAGATTTGCGTCAGTTACGTTTTGAGGTTCAGCGGACGTTTATTGAAAACCGTGCGCTGGCAGATGAATTGCAGGATTTTACCAACGACTGCTATTCGCTGGCCCTGTATATGTGGAAACAAAGGGATCAGGGGCAGACGAAGGATAAAAAACTCCTTTCAGATATTGCGTGGATAGGGAGTACCACGTTTATGAAGGGCGATTACATGACGCTGCAGTCAAAACTCCCCCGTGCAGCTTTTCCCTGGAATGAATCGCGGGACAGCGGGCGCCCGAATACGGGACGTGGAGGATATCCGACATGTAATGAGTGGTGGCTGGCAGCAGATAACGGCCTGAGGGCGCGGGTGATTGCGGAGGTCAGCGACAGTTACTGGTTGCGGTTGTCAGCAGCAATGAAAATGATTGGCAGCAGCCAGGTCGATTATAAGGAAGAAGTTGTCCGACGGCTGGTGAGTCCGAAGAGTCTGACAGTCTCTCAGGACGGTGAGGTTTACCGTGGATATGGTGGTAATGCGGATATGACGACCATGAACGCAGTGGCCAGGATTGCGGGAACGGCTGGCAGTGCGGTGGCAGCACTGGGAGCATTCCCGGCGCTTGATGCAATGCGACAGGCCCTGCCAATGGTGCAGGCCATTCTGCTGATGGCAATTTATATCATGTTGCCGCTGATTCTGGCGTTTGCAGCATATGAGTTGTCAACCCTGATCACGCTGACGTTTGTGGTATTTGCGCTGAATTTTCTGACGTTCTGGTGGGAGCTTGCACGATGGCTTGACAGCTGGATGCTGACGGCACTGTACAGTTCGGACACGCATACCCGGTTCAATATGATGGGATTCCAGAACACGTCGGACGATCTGATAATGAATCTGGTAATGGGTACGATGTTTATGGTGTTGCCGGCAGTCTGGCTTGGTGCACTGTCGTGGGCCGGAGTAAGTATTGGAATGACGATTGATAAAGGTATAAGTACTACAGGTCAATTTTCGCAACAAGCGGGAGGTCAAGCAGGTAATATTGCTCAAAGCGGTGTGAGCAGTTTTTCTAAGGGGATTGATAAAGGGCTAAAGTAAACGAGATGAAAAAACAATGCTGATGTTATATTAATGTCAGCATTGTTAATATTATTAGTGTGGTGTTTTATATGGACCCCCATAGTAATCTTTAGCACGATAATAATAGTCATCTAAATCATTATTGCATATGTGATGATTTGTGCTTGATGATGGGAAGAGGAGGCTATCTGCGCTCTCGGTGCTATCATCCGACTCTGGTGTAGGATCTGGCAGGAGTGCACAAAGGATCTTTTTCAGCAACATATTCATAATATTAACTTCCCTCCCAATTCATCCATCATACTAATAACCCAATGCTATCATACTACCTGTATGATAAATGCGCAAGTGTAAAATTTTACCTTAATCAATTGGTTGTCGTGAAAAAACTCCTAATTTTTAGTTCTGTGATATGAATTTGATGTTCAAATTATGCCCTGTTTTTGTATAAATACAGGGGGAAAACCATACAGAATCTACTGATAAATGACTCAAAAGGAGGTGTTAATGTTGAGTAAAAAGTTATTGCTTGTTTGTGTGTCATGTCTGGCGCTGAGTGCCTGTTCTGTGGATGAAATTGCTGCGGTTAACAAGCAAATCAGTGATGGTGCCTTTGCTTTGACTGGTGCATTACGCGGTAATAATTCATCAACTGCTGATAATGGTATGCCGTTACTGTCACAGAAAGCGCCGACCAAAAGGGAAAAACGGGAAAATGTAACGGAAATCCCCGTTGATGTTGATACGGCTGCAGGAAGATTAAAGCGGTACTATAAATTTTATTCGAATGAGGAAGTTGACGCTATTCGTAATAATGGAACTACTGATGGAAAATGGCAGGCTTCGGCAATAAAAGATCATGGACATATATGGGACGCGATGCCTGGTAGCTATTACAAAATGGGGAGTGACTGGGATGGCGGTCAGTTTGATGATCATCTTACCATTGAAGTTGAAAAAAATGGTAAAGGGAGTCGTCTCTATATAACGTACGCATCACCGGCTCCAGGGCATCTGAAAGAAGCAACGCTTGCGCCGTTATTTAAACGCGTAAAAGATGTGGCAGAAGGAAGAGTCAGATAAATTATGGTCAGGAGTAATTATTTGAGCGTGGGAGTATGATTATGAGAAATAAAATTCTTTTCGTTTTATTAATTATAGTGGTGGCTGCTTTGTCGTTTGATTTCGGCCGAAGTTGGGAATTATCTAAAACAGCAGAGTACTGTTCTTCAGTTGGTAAGAAATTATCTGATTCTGGTCCTGCGTATTGTGTGGAAAAATAATTTATTAATGGGGACAGGATGAAATAAGGGGGGGTAAAGGAGCTTTTTTACTTATAGGTTGTATTGAGGATGTTAGTTTTTATATGTGGAGTTAATATATATGAATAATACTTTGCGGCAGTGGCTTGAATTTGATGAGATGATTACGCCAAAGATAATAAAAGTTATCTACTGGATTTTCCTTGTTATCACGATCGTTGGCGGCGTCATTGGAATGCTCGCCAATTTCTTTGCAGGATTTGTTGGCCTTATATTTGGTATTATAGGTCTGAGAATTGGTTGTGAGATGGTTATTCTGATGTTTAATATCTATAAGCAACTTAAAAAAATTGCAGATGCAGTTCCTGAAAAAACAAGTGACGTATCTGAGGCTGAAATGCCTTCACCTTCAGATAATCATATCTGATATAACAGCTCAGGCCGGTGTTAACCGGCCTTTTTATAAAAAAATCCTCCAGTGAGGGTGTTGACATATAAAAGCCCGCCTTGCTAGTCTTTCTTCGCTGTAATTGTCGCTATGCGACCACCAATGTTCCGTATAGCCTGTGAGGAACGCCTTCGGGTGGCTAGCTAAACACCTCCGGAACCTGAAAGGACGGTGCATTCCACGTGAATGAGGTAAATCTGCGCGCTCTTGAGAGCAGAATGTCGTCACAAAAAGCGCATTATGACGCGACGATGAGGGCTTTTTTTACTTCCATCCAGTACCGCTATGATCGGTCTGTAGTCATCCGTAAACCACGGGCTGACGTCTTTAATCTGTTCGGGCATTCGCCCCGGGCTTCTTACGACTGTACGCACGGCATAAGGCCATCTGAAATCTGGCCGCTTGCGTGCGTATGTGGAGTTTGAAGCTGCGCGGCGTCACTTTTGTCGGCGTGTAACGATGACAAAGTGACGCATGCGCGTCTGCTTTACGAACCCGCACAAACCGTCGCGTCACGGGATGTTTTTTAACATTTGAAGAAGTGACCAGACGTGAGAGTGTTTTTTCAACCTTCTCTGCAAACGTACAGACGATACCGTGAATAACGTTCATCGACCGTTCTTCTTGCAGAATTTTATTGTTTTTTAAGGAGTTTTATGTAGTGAGATGCCGAACCGGCGATACCACTTATTAGGGGTGGTATCGGGGGCGACCTGGAAACAGGTACAGCGAATGCTGCAGTCGGTGTGCAACACCGGTTTGTTACCCCTCAATACCTAAACAGTCTGCGCTACCCTGGCGCTCAGGCACTCATTACCCGAAGGATCGCAACGCTTAACCGTGTCGCCAGGGAGAATGCAGATGAATTTTGCTGTTGTGTTCACGGCACAACAGCAAAATTCATCTGCTGTACGTACAGCTGTTTAAGACAAAGAGGAGGTATCTGTGTCCAGACGTGAAAAATTACTGAAACAGGATTTGGTTGCTCATATCCGGAAAGACAGGGGGAGTTTCAAGAAGCTGAGTGACTATTCCCGGATCATGCACCGGTTTGCGGAAAGACTGGCTAAACTGAATATACAGATCAGTTCTGCTGCGCAGGTAAAAGTGCGGCATATTGAATTATATATGAACAGCAGGAGTGATGTTTCAAAGCGAACCAGAGAAAATGAAATGTCTGCAATACGGGTTATGTTACGTCAGGCCGGTAAACATAAAATGGCAGATCCTGAACATCCCCGTCTCAGCAATAAGGCGTTAGGTATTTCAGGAGGAAGCCGTAAAGGGACAAAGAAATTAATTACGGATGAGCGTTTCCGGGAAATTCTTCAGCGCGTGGAAGCAAAAGATAAAGGTGTGGCAGCTGTTGTTAAACTGTCACGTTATCTCGGTCTGAGAAATGAAGAAGCTGTCCAGTCGGCCAAATCGTTACGGACGTGGAAAAAAGCATTACAGCGGGGAGATGAAAAAATAAGAGTGATTTTTGGTACGAAAGGAGGACGGGAAAGAATGACAACGGTTGTTGATCGGGATAAAGTTCTTGATGCTGTTAATTATGCACTCAAATATGCCAGTGAACATAATGAACGTCTGATAGACAGAGATAATCTTAAGTCGGCAATGGATTATTATCTTAATACGTTACGACGTTATGGAGAACTGAAAGGCGGAGATGAGACCGCACACAGTTTTCGGTACAGTTACGCCGCAAGTGCCATGAAATATCATATTATGAATGGTTACAGTTATAAGGAGGCACTTGCACTGACCTCAATTGATCTTGGTCATGGCGATGGCAGAGGACGATATATTGAACAGGTTTATTGTCAGTTATTAGGCTATGAATAATAACTTATATCGATTTTGTGCGGGTAAATATCATGAATTGTACTATTTTAATGAAAATAATATCTGTAAAGGAGATTACAAAAGATTCGCCTTTGTGGTCGCACTACCTGGCGCGATATATTGATTCCGGATATCAGGCTGAGTTTGAATGTGAAGGAGCAGCAGATAAATGGGGCATCTATGATGAATGGGACATCTGTGAGTCGATTGCGGATTATTTTGACGTGGTGGGAGACTTTGACTGTGATGTCAGACGGGCGGGAAGAAAAATACTGATGAAAGGTACCTGTGTTTTCCCTCTGGGAGAACCAGCTAAGGGAACACATAATATTCCTTTTTGGATCGATGTTGAATAGCTTGACATCCATCTTTTGTGCCTTAAAAATATACAGGCTAACTTTGTTACCTTCGGGTGACCACCAATGTTCCGGCAGTCTGTGAGGAACGCCTTCGGGTGGCTGCATTCAACACCTCCTGAGCCTGAAAGGACGGTGCATTCCACGTGAATGGGGCAAATCTGCGCGCTCTTGAGAGCAGAATGTCGTCACAAAAAGCGCATTATGACGCGACGATGAGAGCTTTTTATACTTAATCTGTGCGGGGGGGTTCCGCATGGCAGTTATGCACCCAGTCTGATGGCAGTGGCGCATGGCATTTTATCTTCGACTGTGCTGGCGATAAAAGCATAGTGCAGCCCTGCTGTTTTGTCGTTTATTACCCTGTCGGGAACATGCTTCCCGCAGGGCAGATGTGTTCCCGTGATGTTTTGTATCAGAGGAGAACACATGAACATTCTGTTAACACTTCTTTATTCTGTCGTATGGCTTGTCTGCACCATTCTTGGGAGGGTTGCACCAGAGTCGGTGGCCCGTGCGTGGTGTGAGTATCATCTGGAAGGTATGTCGATCCTTCGTTATACGTACCGCTCACTGGCACAGGCGGCAGAAATGCGTGAAGGAAAAGAACCTCTTTATCGGCTGTTCAGCTATCTCGAAGGCCTCGCACATTATCTGGGGTACAGAAGCGGCGATGAAAAGCTGGAATCAGGATTTCTCCGGCTGTTTCTGTGGCATATATGTGCGAAAGGCCATGCGCTGGGTGCTCTTATAGAGATGGAGGCACGTGTGTGCAAGTACAATCCATGGGAGTACGGCTGGCGCGATGGCTGGACTCAGTGTGTCTATATTGACAGAAATGAATATTTCGAATGCGATTTCGAATGAGTTCTACTGAGCTGAAGCATTAATCCCGTATTGATGTTTCTGTCCCCTGACGGGTGTTTTTGTCCGTCGGGGCGAAGACTCCCGTTTCTTTTTACAGGAGTCTTTATGTCAACGTTTATTTTGTGCCCTGAACCGGGCATCTCTTCTCTTTTCCGGCGAATGACGGCTCAGTTGCGGGTGTTTTTTTCCCGCAATAACCTGTCATATTACAGTCGCTGGTACACCAATCCGGCCGGCAATCTGAGCGTCCGGGTCTGTATGTTCCGTCGGGGCGGTGTCTGGACACCCTGTCTGTACTACCGGCAGGGAACGCACCGCAACGCGTACACAGGCTGGTATCAGCCGTTACCGCGTGAGGTCATTTGTCTGAACCGGTTTACCGGGCGGATATCCCGTCGCAGGACCTGGCATGCTGCCTGTCGTATGGCGGAACAACTGACCACCCTGCGTTACCGGTTTGGTCTGCAGGCTGGTGAAAGTGTCGTACAGCCCTGCTGATTTATCATTTATTACCCTGTCGGGAACACGCTTCCCGCAGGGGGGGGTGTTCCCGTGATTTTTTGTCTCTGAGGTGAACACATGAATAGTCTGTTAATACTCCTTTACGTTGTTGTATGGCGTGTCTGCACCATTCTTCGGGTAATCGTACCCGTGTCGGCTGTCCGTGCGTGGTGTGAGTATCAACTGGAAGGTATGACGATACTTCGTGATGCGTACAGCTCGCTGGCAAAGGCGGCTGGAATGCAGAATGAAGCATTTGAATATCTTAAAGGTATTGCACGTCATCTGGGCTACGAAAGCGGTGGTGACCAACTGAAATCAGGGCTTTTCCGGCCGTTTCTGTGGCATATACGTGCGAAAGGCCACAGGCTGGGGGCTGTCATGGAGATGGAGGTATGGAAGACATGGAAGAACGGCTTTAACGATGTCTGCAATCCATGGGAGGATATCTACAATCCATGGGAGCGTGGATGGAACGATGGCTGGACTGAATGTCTGAATCAACGTGTAGCCGGCATCCTGAAGCAGGCCTGTGTTGACTTTTCCGACGCAGACTGAACGGTTTTTCTTTTACTTACTGCACCGTGTGTCTGCGCCGGTGTTTTCCCTGACGGGAGTTTTGTTCCGTCAGGGGCAGGACTTCCTGAACAGACGGAGGTCATTATGTACTCACCCTTACTTGTTCATTATTCAGCACTGCAGACGCAGTCCGCTCTGCTGGCGCATATCAGCCAGCTGGAAGGTGAGCTGATGCGGTTACGCGCCTGGCAACGGCTGGGTATTACCCCGGAGCCGGATGATGAGACGGAGCCTTCACTGGTCTGCGTGCATCTGTGGGATACCGGCGAGGCGCTGGGCTGGCTGCTGTATGACCTGGAGCAGGAGAACATTCCTGCTCCGGGAGTTCAGGCCCGTCAGGCGCTTGACAGTCTGATGGCGCTGGGGCGTGAAATTAATCATGAAATCTGGACTGACAGTATCAGTACCGGAAAGCTGACGGCCGGAGCGGATGCCTGTTTGGCCCGGCACGACATGATGTAGTTCATAACCTGACCCTGACGGGGTGTGCCCTCCGTCAGGAAGGCATTCCCCGTAGTTTATTTTTAATCTGACCATGAGGAATGTTCCATGTCTGAATTATCTTCACGTCCGGCCCGTAAGCCGGTGGTATATACCCTTGAGCAGGTTGCCACAATACCGGAAAAGCAGTGGCATGCTTTTGTTCTGGCCGTAACAGAAACCTTCTGGCAGTTGCCGGAGGCGTTACGGCCGCAGAATGCGTATTTCGGCTCCCTGACCCGGGCGTCTGAGTTGTTTCCGGTAACGGACACACTGGCGTTTTACAGCCGGTCTGCAGACGGGCTGTGGTCGGTGAATGTCACCATTGAACGGGAGTATCGTCAGAACATTCTGGTGCTTAAGGAGCTGAATTTCGGACGCCAGCCGGGGGATTTCTTTGCCCGTACGGTGTTTGTGCTGCTGCACAATCTGTGTCCGGATTGTTTCCGTATTCATTCCACTGCCGGTGGTGCCAGCTGGTCACTGCCGCTGAAATGGATAAAACGGTACCTGGGGCATGAGAACTTTTCTGCACCGGAGTCTGTATTAACCACTCCGGTAAGGGGAGATGCGTTTGACCGTTTACTGCTGCAGTTTCTGTCCGGTCAGGGGCGACAGTTATCCCCGGATGACTGGTCAGCGCTGGAAGAGGCTGAACATCAGCTTTACTGGCTGCGGGCACTTGCCGGTGGACACTGACAGAACACCGTTGTTTCTTTTCATTTACCCGGAATAACGCCATCGCGTATTCCGTCATTCATATAACCCGGCAGGGACATATCCCTGTGGGGAGAGTCCCTGCGTTATTCAGGAGAATTGTTATGGGACTCGATATTTACTTTCTGGCTCGTGATAACCATCAGAATGGTGCCGTTGTGGAAACACGGGAACATCAGGAAGTGGGGACTTTCCGTAAGGTGATGCCGCTTCTGACATGGTTCCGTAACCATACTGATGCTTCAGATGAGCAGCATACTTTCCCGGTAACACGCCGGTCACTGACTGCATTATTGCGTGACCTCAGTATGCTGACGCCGGGAAACTGCCACAGCCTGTTTCCTTATGTCAGAAACTCGCGTTTACGGGGGGAAGACTATGCTGATGACTACTGGTATGACGTGAATGACGTAAAAGCGTGGGTCAGCGATACGCTGA
>ERZ1035025.160-NODE-160-length-49000-cov-71.403678_pt1 | contig 49000 bp, 43 predicted proteins | sample MGYA00520619_ERZ1035025 | MGnify/ENA primary metagenome ERZ1035025 (study PRJEB33766, sample SAMN09781742) | gut metagenome | biome: gut microbiome | host: Homo sapiens | place: Madagascar | study: EMG produced TPA metagenomics assembly of the PRJNA485056 data...
GCTGCTACAAGCAGTGAAGAAGCCAAGGGTGCAAACCATGGCCATCAAATAAATAAACTTTTTCATTTTTCTTCTCTTTTTTTGTTAATGAATAATTGTTGTTTTTTATCTTTTTATCTCTCTTTGGCTATATATATTAATGTACGCGTACATTATTATATAGATAGCTTCAGCAGAATATGATCTGTTACTTCAGCTGATACGTGATGCCGATGCTGCCGTAGATAGGATACATCGTCTGCTCGATGGTCTCGAAATCCTTCTTGAAGATGCCGTTCAGACCCCAGCTCAGATCAGCACAGATGCCCCAACGGTTGTTCAATCGCCAGTCTATTCCGAAATCTACGCCCACCTGCCAGTTGCGCATATCATCGCTGAAATCGTAATCACCACGTTCGCCTTCCTTTTCGCCCAGCATCACCTTCTGTCCCGTAGGGTCTCCCTTGGGATGACCCTCCTCCTGGCGGCGGAGATAACCATTGTATGCCCAGCCCTCAAACTTCTTCGAGGTAACATAGCTTACGTATGGACCCAGCTTGAAGCGGAGATTATCGCAGACATCGTATGTTGCCTGAATCGGAACGGTGATGAGACTCATATCCACCTTGGTCACTACATCTCCCGTAAAGATGCCCTGCAGCTCCTCGCCGCCACGAACTATCTTCATATAGTAGTTCTTAACGCCCGCATCGGTCTTCATGCTCTTGTTCTCGAAGCGGATTCCTCCCACGAAACCCCAGTTTCCGGAGAGTGGGTGATAGGCATCCACGCCCAGACTGAAGTTAGGGCGTAGGGTGTAGCTGTGAAGCGTGCGGATGGTGGCAGGCATGCCGATAGGGGCGGTGCCGCCCAGGTTATACGCCACGCGTGCCTGATACTCATAGCCGTGGAGATATTTGTTCCAGGCACTATTCTTGTCTCCTGCCCATGAAGCAGCGCTGCATGCCAGCAGGAGTGCCAGTACTGTTATCTTTTTCATTTTTCTTCTTATTTGCAAATCAGTTTGAAACTATCCACCCAGAGGGTGCTGCCTACAGCTCCCAGGAAGTTGGCACCATCAGAACTGGATGAGCAGACGATGGAGAGACTGTAGCCGCCATTCTTCAGCTTCACGGGGTCGATGGTCTTGCCGTAGGATTGATAATCGAAATCTACGCTGAAGTGATGCCATTCCGGTGTGTTTCCAATAGCAACTTTTCCGTTGTCATCGCGGGCTTCGCCTACCAGTGCAAGTGCTACTATCTGCTTGCTGCTCTGTACGTTATCGCCATAGAGCATTACTGCATTTCCATTCTCGTCGATGTTCTCGTAGAGCACGGCGTAGATGGTTCCGTAGTCATGTCGGTTCAGTTCGTTCATATCCTTGTCGGTGAATTTCTCGCCAGCCTGATACTTGTACCAGCCTTCCAGCTTCTCCGGTTTGGCGCTGAAGCTGAATGGGCGACCGAACTTGGTGGCTTTCATCGCATCGCGCAGGGCATCGGTGGCATCAAACTGTCCGATGAAGAGGTTGCCGGCAGCGATAGGCTTGTGTACCATATCAGCGAGCTTGCTGGTGCGCTGGGTGGTGAGCTTCACGCCCTTGCCCTGATAGCCGTTTTCTATCATCACGGTAGGATATTCCTCCGGTTTTGCCGATGGGTTGCTGATCTTGAATCCCGGGTTTCCTGTTGCCCAGATGTCGAGTTTATTGCCGTTCCAGTTCTCTTGCCAGTTGTAGTATCCTTTGCTGAGGTATGCGTTTTCGAAATCGAATTCAATCTCGTTTGGCATGGTGGTCTGACCCTTCTTGATGCTTACCTGATAGGTGCGACTCCATTGCTTGTCTTCCGATGTAACCACGTATGTAACAGGACCTTTGGAGAAATCGTGCACGCTTCCGCTTTCCGGCAGGATGGTGGCTCCCGGAGTGAGTCGGAACATCGGTGCCTGCTTCTTGAGGCTGGCGAATGGCTTCATGGTGAATTCTATCTTGTCCTGGTCGCTCTGTACGTTGACGAGCGTATCCGATGCGTTTGTGAACCACAGCTTCAGCCAGCTTCCTGGGTGGATGTATGCCTGCTCGATGTCGCATTCGGCATTGAGGGGTTCATCCTTGAAGCATGAACTGAGTGATAGGGCGCAAACCGTCGATAAAGATAGCGTTATAAATTTTCTAAAACCCATTGTCTTCATATCCTTTCCTTTATTATATTAAAAGCGATATCTTTTTGGGATATCCGCTGATGATTCAATTTTCTGGTTGCAAAGTTACGCAGAAAACTTGAAAGCACCAAACATTTTCCACTTTATTTGCATATTATTTATGTTTCTGATTATTTGTTAGATGGGGTAGGAAAAAAAGAAGACTGGGCATCCCTTTTGGAATGCTCAGTCTTGATTTTAGAAATTTACATTGTCGCCTCCGCCGCCTTCGCCGTCTCCGGTGTTATCCTTTCCGGTGTCTCCTGATGGGGTGTTGCCGCCGCTTGGGTTGTCCTTGTCGGTGCCGCCGGATGTATCACCGGTATTGTCCTTATCAGTTCCACCAGAAGTTCCACCGCCTGCAGTGCCGCCTGAAGTTCCGCCGCCATTTTCCTTGTCTTCGATGCCGTTGTACTCGGTCATCTCCTCCATCTTGATGCCACTGAGCATCGGCTTTACTCGCTTGCCCTGGTCCATGACAGAGTAAGGTGAGTAGATGATGTACATAGCCTTGATGTTGGCTTGGGTGAACTTCTTGGCGCTTACGGCTGGGGAAGTTCTGATGCCGAGCTTGAAGCTTCCGAAGTTGTCGAGCACCACCTTGTTGCCTTCGGAGATGTTGGCTGAGATCTCTGTCATCAGGGCGTTGATCACGGCCAGGATGTCCGGTTCGGTAACGGTGCATCGCTCGGTAATCTTCTTGGCGATGGCTGAGGTGTGCACCACTCTGTTCACTACTGCTCTACCGTAGATCATTCCCCTGGTAGGGGAGTTCTTGCGGTTGTTCTTCACTTTTCTGAATTTTGCCATACTCATTTAGATTTAAAGGGTTAAACAATCATTTTTTTTATTTTTTTTGTCACGCAGATTTCGCAGATGACGCAGATTTCTCTGCGTTAGCTACTCATGCACGAGGTTACCCCCAGGGTGGTGGCAATCGCCGTGAGAATAGAAATCGCAATCTGGATAACGGTTTTCCATGTGTCTTTCTTCATTTTGTATCTCCTTTTATTTTAATGTTATTAGAAAAATTTACATCTCTTTTTATCAGGTTATTAGAAAATTTTACATCAACACCTGCTGACGATTCTTCCGCCGCATGGTGTAGCTTACGTGCAGCCAGCGGTGCTTGCCGGGAGAGGCACCGCGAGGCTCCAGGATCAGCTGGTCGAAGGTGCAGCTCGATTCTATGAATTTTCTGTACTTCGCCAGAATCTCCTCGTTCGGGATGAAGATGTCGACAGCCTCGCCCAGGGTGTGCTGACTTCCCGGTACGCCATGCACGGCGAGGTTGAGCTGCGGACAGCGATACCCGCTCGTGATGGTGATGATGCCGCAATGCAGACGAAGTGGTTCCAGCACCTGCTCGCACAGCATCATCAGACGGATGATGACCATGGAGCTTTGTGGAGTGTTGTCGATGCCATACTTGATGGCGGTGCCCGAGCGGAGAAACTCTCCGAGGGCGAAGTGAGTGGAGAGGAGCATCTGCTGCATCCTCTCCAGTTCTAACATTGTGTGTGTTTCCATAAGCATTATTGATTGGTTTACGATGCAAAGATACGAAATTTTTTCGGGTTTGTCAAGGGTTTTGGGGTTACAGGGAGGGTTACATTGAGGGTTACCGCATTTCGGAATACAATAGAGCCTCTTTTGGGTCAGAAATGAGCCTAACGTAACGTTTGTTTTAGGCTCATTTCATCGCCAAAAGAGGCTCTATTGCAGGGTAAAAGAGGCTCTATTCCAGACCAATAGAGGCTCTTTTCAGCTTTCTCCTCCTTCCATGATTAGCAGCTCGATGATTCGGCAGGGAGGATTCTTCTGCAGCTGCTCCATGTAGAATCTCGTGATGCTGTCGGGGTAGATGCTGTTGCGCTGCTCCATGCCCCTGAGCTTGCTCAGCGCCTTATCCGGATGATTGGGTGGGGGAATGCAGCTCTTCTGGAAGAACTGGCGGTAGAGCTTCTGCAGGGGGATGGGGCGCAGGAGATCATCGTGCCACTCATCGCCCACGTCCTCCTCGCCGCTGCTCCTCACCATCACATAGTCGCTCACATCGTGTACGAACTCGATGATCCATCTCTTGGGACATCGCCACTCCCGGGTGCCCGATTCCTGATCCAGCATCCACTTATAGTCGTCGAGCATCTGCTCGTGGGCACGGGCTTTCAGCTCGTTGTACTCTTCTCTTGTCATAGGCGTATTATTTTAGAAAAATATGATTGCTGGCGCAAAATATGAATCACGATTCACTATCTCCAGGGTTCATCGTCCTTCGCCAGCACCTTGCCCTGCATCGCCTCGGCTATGCAGTCGTTCTCCGATTCCCTTTCGTCGTATCTGCCGCAGGGCTGGCGCACGTAGTACACCTTTCCGGGATGACAGAACTCCTGGTCTCTCACCTTCAGCATCTCTACGATGGTAAACATCTTGCCCTCCTCGGGCTTCGAGATTCGGTTTACGGTGAGCAGGAAGTCGGCGAGGTTCGCCCACTGGGCACTGCCCGCTACGGAGTAGATATCCAGCGGCGGAAATGCCTCGTGACCATCCTTGTACTGTATTCGCGGGTGAGCCACCACCACCGTCCAGATGTGGCGTGTACGGCTCCATGCCTGCAGCTTTGTCAGCATCAGTCTCACCTTCTCCGTCTCCGTGGCACGGCTGCCGCCCTCGGTCATGTTGATGAACACATACGGGTCTATCACCAGATAATCTATCTTCTGCTTCTTGCGGTTCATCATCGCCTCCATCATTCCGATGATGTAGTTGCTGTCGGGCAGGCGGGTCTTCGTGTCGAAATCCACCATGTGCTCCGACAGGTAATCCAGCACCTTCTGGTTCTCCTGTCTTGCCTCTTCGGGCGATTCTGCGCCGTCCATATTCTCCGTGTTCCTCACTCCCAGGGCTATGCGGGCAATCTCCCTCACGTGCTTGCCCTTGATAGGTTTCTCGAACGAGAAGAACGCCACGCGCTTCTGGTTGTGGTACATCAGATGCGCCATCAGACAGTTGAGGAAATCCGTCTTACCCGAGTTAGGGCGACCGGTAAGGATGATGAGTCCGCCATCGGAAGTGGGGTGGAAGATGCCGTCGGTGAGTCCGCCCATTCCCACCTCGTAACCACGGTCGTAGTTGCCCATCATGATGTCGAGGATGTCCTCCTTGTGCTCGGAGAGGTCGTAGATGTCGGCATCGCTGATGCCCTGCGCTTCGGCTATGATTCGCTGCACCTCGCGGCTTCCGAAGGCATCATATACCTCGCTGATGTCCTTCTTGCCCTGCGGCAGCGTGGTAACCTTGGCGCGGGTCTGGTATTGCTCTATCAGGAGTTTTACCAGTCGGCGGCCCGGGCGGTCGGTATCGCCGCAGATGATGATCTCGCCCGCCTGCTGAATCCACTCGTCGAAGGCCTCGTGACTCTCCTCGATGTTGGTGCTGGCGCCGTTGGCGATGCTCAGCACGTAGGGGAATCCGCAGGTCATCAGCGTGAGTCGGTCCTTTTCGCCCTCGGTGATGATGAGCTGTCGGATGGTCTGTGCGTCGGGGCGGAGCAGGTTGATGCTGTCGATGCCGTAGGGTGCGCAGGGCTTGGTGGGGGAAACCTGGCAGAAGAGCTTGCTCCACTCGCCTGTGATGGGGTGCTGCTGCACGGAGCGGAACTTCACGTTGATGATCTTGCCGTCCAGGTAGTTGCAGTAGGCGATGGCAGGTACCATCTCCACGCCTTTCGGGTCCTCGCTTTTGGAGTCATCCGCCGTCTGCTTCATCCATGCGCACATCACTCCTTCCTGTACGATGATGTCGGGCGAGAGCTTCATTGCCTGGATGTATCGCTGCACCATCGACTGGAGCGAGGCGAGTTCGGAGGCGGTAATTAGGGGACGGGCCTTGGGATGGCGCGAGAGGAGGTTGGCGGGGTGGAAGTGGTCGATGAACTGCTGCTGCTCTTCCTGGGTCTTGAAGGGGTAGATGGGGTAGAGCCAGGATCGGGTTTCGGCATCTATCTCGCGGAAGTCGTCGGGCAGCATGGGCACGTAGTCCTTGGACTTGTGTTCATCCTGCTGCTTTTTCTGGGCATTGGCGTAGTAGTTTCCGTTCACCTTTCCGCTGCCCTTTCCGAGGAGCGATTTCATCTCTTCCAGGTATCCGCTCCAGTTGCACGACCAGCAGTGGGTCAATCCGTTATCTACCTTGATGAAGCAGTGACGCTTTCCGCATTTCGGGCAGGTAACGCGGATGTCGAGCTTTCCTCCAGCCATCAGCTTCATGGTTTTCTGGCTGATGTTCTTCAGGTGATTGAGGAGATTCTTGGGGGATGGAGCATCATTTGAAGGAGATGATGAAGCTGATGAGAATGCATCATCGTTTGCAGGAGCTGATGAAGCTGAATCAGCAGGGATGATGCCGCTCAGCATTTCCTTGTATCTCTCGAAGAGCAGCTTCTCTTCATCAGAGAGATTTTCCTTGATTTCATTGAAGTCGGTAGCATAGTAACGTGGCTTCTCATTTTTGTTTTGATTTTGTTGGTCTTCTTCCATGTTTTTAGTAATTTTATGTTGTTGTTTTATTGTTTGTTTGATTGTGGTTTACTTTGGAACAACCCAGGTGTGCGAGAATTTGTTCCAGGCAGCGTTGCCGGATGGTCTCGGCGCAGCATCCTGTGGTATTCGATGCTGCTCCTGGGTTCCATCACTTCGTGTCGTATCATAGAATCTCTGCTTCGACACTTTGTCCTGATACTCGAAATTCGAGATCGGTCGATACTGCCGCATCATTTCTGCCGCATGCAGCTTGAGGTACTTGGTGGCATCATTCACGGCACGCATGATGTTCTTCTGCATGAAATCGTATTTGATGAGATTGGCGAGCCAGCAGCTTTTGCCCACCGGGTTCTTGATGTTCATCATCACCTTGCTGTTCTTGAGCAGATAGGGATACAGATAGTCGTTGAAGAATGTGTTTGTAGCCATGTTGGTAGGGCAGGCTTCCTCCGGATTTATGTAGAGATTCGGATTAAGCTTTTGCGTTATTTCATTCACGGGCTTTACCACCTTGGCGTAAGCATCCGGGTCGGTTCCGATGTAATTGAGGAGCGCCTTGGCTGCAGCTTCCACTTCCTTCTCGTGCTCAGCCGAGCAAGTTTTGCACCCCGTTACATTCTTGCTTAAATTTTTCTTTTTATTATTTTTCTTTTCAATATATATATTATTATTAATAACGGGGTGCAAGGTTTGCACGCTTGAGTTCAAATCGGGGTTGTTTCCCATATCTTTCTCGTCGCTGACATGCCAGATAGGAGTGTAAAACGCCATGAGATTCTGGTCGGTATGAGGCTTCTCATCATTTTTCCAGATGAATCCGAATCCTGTGCATCTGAGCAGGATTTCCACGAAATCATGTCGGCTATGGAATCGCAGTCCCTCTACGATGTCCTTAAATCTATAACTGTCATACAGTTTCTGCTGGTTCATCCATGCCGGTTCTCCGAAGTAGAGCATCAGCATTTTGCGGATCTGCGTATCCGTCAGCCCGCTGGTATGCCAGCTGGCGATGAGTCTTCGCTCCGTCCTGATATCGATGCAGGTGGTGAGCGGCTGGATGGTGTAGCAGGTGTCATTGCTGGTTGTGTTGTTTTTCATTTCAATTTACCATTTACGTTAGTGAATTTGTTGAAGTAGAATACATTCAGTTCGTTAAGCTCGTCCAGGCTCTCGGTAGAGTGTGTCAGATGATAACCGAACGTTCCGAATACTTTACGAAAATTCTTTCTCATATCTTCGATATTTTCATCACTCATGTTGGCAATCACCCCACGGAAGCCTCCTTTCTTTTTCTCGCAGTCGGCTTCAAATTCTGGGTGTGCGTTGAGGGGTGGCTCCAGGAGGAGGATGCATACGGCAATGCGCTCGATAGCTTCCGTTGACAGGCTGCAGTTGTCGGGTACGTTCAGGTATTTGTTGAATACCTTGTTGTGTATTCCACTTGTCTCGTGAAAGGCTGATTTCGTAATCTTGTATTGCTCATTCAACTCTCGGATGAAGAGGCTGATGTTCAAGGTTTCCTTTCTCTGCATTTTCCATCTTGTGGTGTAACCTGTGAATTTTTCTGCCTTCTCTGCATCATATTGAATGTAGATGGTAGCCTTGGGTCTTGGTCTGTTTTCTGTGTTCTTTTTCATTACTTTTGTTTAATGCAAAGGCGACATTGCCTTACGCATTGCAAAAAAATGAAAATTCCGTGACATAGCCAAAGAGATGAATACTTCGTGACTATAGTAGATGAAGTGATAAAAATATTTTTTTGCCACTTAATACTGCGAGATTTAACAGAAATAATTTGGTGGTTTCGGATAATTGGCGTATATTTGCAGGATAGGAGTTAAAACAATTCTTTCAATTAATAAATAGTAAGTTATGATGGTATATGTTGCAAATCCACTTTATGATGCCGTGTTCAAATACCTGATGGAGGACGAGCGCATCGCCAAGACCATTCTTTCGGCACTCTTGCAGAAGGAGGTGCTGGAGGTAAAGATGCGCCGCAACGAATACAGCAATATCAATCGCAATGCCATTTCCATGTTCAGAATCGACTTCGCCGCCAAGGTGAAGGAGAAGGATGGTTCACAGAAACTGATTCTTATCGAACTGCAGAAGACATGGCTTGAGACGGAAACTTTACGCTTCCGCCAATATCTCGCCCTGCAATATAACAACAAGGAGAATATGACGAAAGAATCTGACAATAAGTATGCTCTTCCTACTGTTGCCGTGTATCTGTTGGGTCATCGTGTAGGTGAAATCAATGAGCCTGTGGTCTATGCCCAGCATCGCATTTACGACTACGAGGGGAAGGAAGTTGTGCTTGATCAGCCAGATCCGTTTGTGGAGAGTCTGCAGCACGACAGCATCATCGTACAGATTCCTTTGCTAAGAGGCAAGGTGAATAATCACTTGGAGAGAGTGCTGAGTGTCTTCGACCAGACTCTTGCTTACGAGGAGGATAGGAGAGTATTGAGAGTAGATGAATCGCAGTATGCTGGTGATGGTGAAATGGAATATATTGTTCATAGACTTCAGTCGGCTGCCGCTGATCCTGAAATGCGTTATCAGATGAATGCTGAAGCTGAGTTCTTCAAGGCTTTAGAGGATCGTGATACTGCGATTATGGAGCAGGCAAAACTTATTGAAAAGAAGGATGCCGACCTTCTAGAACAAGAGAAGGCCATCAAGCAGAAGGATGCTGACCTGTTTGAGCAGCAGGAGATGCTGAGACGTATGGTAGAAAATCTGACTAAGAATGGTATGGATGATGCTACGGTGATGAAAATGACAGGATTGACAGAAGAGCAGATTAGAAAGTTGAAATAATTCCCCACCCACAAAAAAAGGGGGACTGAAATCTCATTTCTGAAATTTCAGTCCCCTTAAAATTTTTATTTAGCTAATGAATAGCAAATGCTTTATCTCCAGGAGATTAAGCCTTGCCCTCCATCTGAGCCTTCAACTTAGCAAGAGCATCGATGTCACCGAGTGAAGTACCAGCAGCTACGTTGTTGATAGCTGGAGTCTCGTTCTTGCGACCACCGTTACCACCACGCTTGTGAGCTGGCTTAGAGATAGGCTCGTCCTTGCCCTCCTCGAATGTACGAGAGTGAGAGAGGATGATACGCTTTGTCTCCTTAACGAACTCGATTACCTTGAAGTCGAGCTCCTCGCCCTTCTTAGCCATTGAGCCGTCCTCCTTGGTGAGGTGCTTTGGAGTAGCGAAGCCTTCGCCACCCTCTGCGAGAGCAACTACAGCACCCTTATCCATCATCTCAACGATGGTACCCTTGTGTACAGAACCTGGAGTGTAGATTGTCTCATACTCATCCCATGGGTTCTTCTCCAACTGCTTGTGGCCGAGGCTCAAGCGGCGGTTCTCCTTGTCGATCTCGAGAACTACTACGTCGAGAGTAGCACCAACTGTAGTGAACTCAGATGGGTGCTTGATCTTCTTGGTCCAAGAGAGGTCAGAGATGTGGATCAGACCGTCAACGCCCTCTGCGAGCTCTACGAAGATACCGAAGTTAGTGAAGTTGCGAACCTTAGCAACGTGCTTGCTGCCGATAGGGAACTTAGTCTCGATGCACTCCCATGGATCTTCCTTGAGCTGCTTGATACCGAGGCTCATCTTACGCTCAGCGCGGTCGAGAGTCAAGATAACAGCCTCTACATCGTCGCCAACCTTCATGAAGTCGTTAGCTGAACGGAGGTGCTGGCTCCAAGACATCTCAGAAACGTGGATCAAGCCCTCTACACCTGGAGCAATCTCAACGAATGCACCGTAGTCAGCCATAACCACTACCTTACCCTTCACGTGATCACCTACCTTGAGGTTTGGATCAAGTGCATCCCATGGATGTGGAGTGAGCTGCTTCAAACCGAGAGCGATACGCTTCTTCTCCTCATCGAAGTCGAGGATAACAACGTTGATCTTCTGGTCGAGAGCTACAACCTCGTGTGGATCGCTTACGCGGCCCCAAGAGAGGTCTGTGATGTGGATCAAACCGTCAACACCGCCGAGGTCAACGAATACACCGTAAGTAGTGATGTTCTTAACTGTACCCTCGAGGATCTGACCCTTCTCGAGCTTGCCGATGATCTCCTTACGCTGCTGCTCGAGCTCCTGCTCGATGAGCGCCTTGTGAGATACAACGACGTTGCGGAACTCCTGGTTGATCTTTACAACCTTGAACTCCATTGTCTTGCCTACGAATACGTCGTAGTCGCGTATAGGGTGAACGTCGATCTGGCTTCCTGGCAAGAAAGCTTCGATACCGAAAACGTCAACGATCATACCGCCCTTAGTGCGGCACTTGATGTAACCCTGGATAACTTCCTCGTTCTCGAGAGCTGCATTAACACGCTCCCAAGACTTGCTGAGGCGAGCCTTCTTGTGAGAGAGTACCAACTGACCCTTTGTGTCCTCCTGGTTCTCTACGTAAACCTCAACCTTGTCGCCTACCTTGAGGTCTGGGTTGTAACGGAACTCAGAAGCTGGAATGATACCGTCGCTCTTGTAGCCGATGTTTACGATAACCTCTTTCTTATCAACAGAGATTACGGTACCCTCAACCACCTGGTGCTCAGTTACCTTGTTAAGTGTTTCGTCATAGGCCTTCTCGAGGTCTGTTTTGCTGACGCCTGCGTTTGTGCCATTCTCGAACTCATCCCAATTGAAGTCGTCGAGTGGCTGTACGTTCTTAAAATTTGACATAAAAAATAATTAAAAAATTTAAATTAATAAAGTTTGACTTTATATATTGTTGAAATCGGGCGCAAAATTACTCATTTTCTTTGAGTTACAAGCATTTGTGTTTGCTTTTCTTCGGTTTATTAATGATATTTAACTAAATGAGGCGGTTTGAGGGGCGAATCTTGTGGTTCCTACTTATTATAATATAATGTCTTCATCGGATATTCTTTTCATCGTTTTTTTTCTTCATCGGATTACGCGGAGTTATCGGATACATTCTTGCTGCACGGATTACGCACGGAATTTAAACGGAAAGCGACCTGTTCGGTCGTGGAACCGGAACTGCGTGACCTTATAACATGTGGTTTAAGTCGCCAGTTGCATGAATTTTGCGTTAAATTCATTAAAAAAATGCACGGAAATGTTGGGGATTGCAAATATTTTGTTACCTTTGCCCTTGATTATGAAAATATGAACTAACGATTGAGTAGATATGACACTAGTCATTTTAACCATACTGATCCTGGCCTGCGTGCTCATTGCAACTGAGAACGTGACCAAAGTAAACCGTGCTGCCGTGGCTATCTTCGCCGGAACGGTGGGATGGGTGCTGTATATATGCTTCGGTATGGACTTCGTAACTAGCGAACATTCAGCGGATTATACCCGCTTCCTCAATTTCAGCGACATGGAATCAACCAGTACTTCCGTCAAGTACTTCATCTCCCGAAACATCTTCCTCCCACAGGTGGGTAGGGCAGCGGAGATCGTGATGTTCCTGCTCGCTACGATGACGATCGTAGAAATCCTCAACAACAACGGCTGCTTCGACTTCGTGCGCCAGTTGCTTCGCACACGCAGCAGCAAGAAGATGCTGTGGACACTCGCCATCGTTACATTCCTGATTTCCATCAATCTCGATAACCTCACTACCACCGTGATGATGCTCACCATGATGCATGGCATCATCCCGAGCAGAAGACAGAGAATGGTGTATGGAAGCGCCATCCTCGTAGCTGCCAACTGTGGCGGTGCGCTCACCGTGATTGGTAACCCGGAAGGTCTGGTGCTCTGGAATTCAGGGGCTGTTACAGCCACCGTTTTCTCCTTTTCATTACTCCTCCCTTGTCTTGCAGCGTGGTTGATTCCAACCCTGCTGATGCAGCGTATGCTGCCCGAAAGAGTTGAGACAGAGTGGATTGTGATGCCTTTCCGTGGCGATGATACCCGCCTGAACAAGTGGCAGAGATTGCTGATGCTCCTCGTGGGAATCGGCGGTCTGTGGTTTATCCCTACCTTCCATAACATCACCAAGCTCAGCCCGTTCCTGGGCGCCCTGTGCGTGCTCAGCGTACTCTGGATCGTGAACGAGATCTTCAATCGCAAGCTCATGAATATGGATGCGATGGTGGAGCGTCGTACCCCTAGAGTGCTGCAATACGGTGTGATTCAGATGATTCTCTTCGTGATGGGAATGATTCTTGCCGTGGGCGTGGTGAAGGAGACAGGTGCCTTCTATGACCTCTCCAGCTGGATGGGAACCAGCGAGGAGCACCCTAATGTATGGCTGCATGGCGTGGCTGCCGGAGTGCTAAGTACGGTACTCGACAACTTTGCCACCGCCATGAACTTCTTCTCATTGCACGATGTGATGGGATTGGGCGACCCTACCTATGCCATGGATTCGGTGTATAATACCAACGGTCTCTACTGGCAGGTAATCGCTTACTGCGTAATGGCAGGAGGCAATGTGCTGGGTATCGGTACCATCAGCGGTCTCGCCCTGATGAAGATGGAGCACATGCGCATGGGCTGGTTCTTCCGCAATATCGGATGGAAGACCCTCGTGGGTGGCGTGGCTGGCCTCGTTATCCTCTGGCTCTCGCACACCCTGATGGGAAGAGCCGTTTACTTAATGATTTAAACAACCATATCTGAAGAAGAAAAGAAAGAATCTGAAAACGGAAGAGATTCAGGAGATTCAAAAAAAGAAGAATCAGACGGAAGAGATTCAGGAAGATTCAAAAAGAAGAATCAGACGAAAGAAATTCAGGAAGAATCAGACGACGAAAGAGATTCAGAAAGTTCTAAAGAAGAAAAAGGGGATGTAACACGCATCCCGGAACCAACAAGAAAGCATATTTTTTTTATTAATGTATCACTAATATATAATATAATAAGGTATATATAGTTATGGCAAAGATTAAGACTATAGGTATTTTGACTTCTGGAGGTGATGCTCCTGGTATGAACGCAGCGATCCGTGCAGTGACCCGTTCGGCTATCTACAACGGATTCACCGTGAAGGGTATCTATCGTGGTTACGATGGACTGATCAACGACGAGATCAAGCCTTTCACTACTGAGAACGTGAGCGGTATCATCGGTACCGGAGGTACGATGCTGAAGACTGCACGTTCTAAGGAATTCATGACAGTAGAGGGCCGACAGAAGGCTTTCGAGAATATCCAGAAAGAGGAAATCGATGCGCTGGTGGTAATCGGTGGTAACGGTTCGCTCACCGGTGCGATGAACTTCGCAAGTGAGTTTGATGTCTGCTGCATCGGTCTGCCTGGTACTATCGACAACGACCTCTATGGCACTGACAACACCATCGGTTACGATACAACCATGAATACCATCGTGGAGTGTGTGGACCGTATCCGTGATACGGCGCAGAGCCACGAGCGTATCTTCTTCATTGAGGTGATGGGCCGTGATGCCGGATTCCTGGCACAGAACTCAGCCATCGCCAGCGGTGCAGAGGCTGCCATCATCCCAGAGGATTCTACCGATGTTGACCAGTTGGCTCAGTTCATGGAGCGCGGTATCCGCAAGTCTAAGAAGAGCTGTATCGTCATCGTGTCTGAGAGTCCTAAATGCGGCGCGCTCTACTATGCCGACCGTGTACGCAAGGAGTTCCCTGAGTTCGACGTACGTGTATCTATCCTCGGTCACCTGCAGCGTGGTGGTCGCCCATCAGCCCGAGACCGTATCCTCGCCAGCCGTACCGGTTGCGGTGCCATCGAGGCTATCATGCAGGGTCAGCGCAACGTGATGATCGGTGTCCGCAACAACGAGGTGGTTTACGTACCGCTTTCTGAGGCCATCCGTTCAGACAAGCCATTCGATCGCAAGCTGATCAAGGTATTGGATGAGTTGAGCATCTAATCTGCTTCTCCTTGCATCGCATTTCGATATCCAATGCTGCTATCGGCATTACTTATAGGAAATGAATGAAAAGTAAAAATGGTTTAAACGGAACTAAAAAACTTTTAAAACGGAGCAAAATACAAATAAAACTTCCGAAAAATTTGCGGCTTCCGTAAATTGTTGTTACTTTTGCAGGCGTATAACGAATTTCGTGATTCGGGCTCCCGGATATCCTGATTCCACCGTTTCCTTGAAAGGTTGTAGGACGTCTTTCCTGGAATATCTAATTACCAGGTTTCCGGAATCCGATCTCACGAACCTCGAATACCAAAAGAACGAAATATAAATATTAAAAAATAAATTTTTAAACTAATAAGCTTATGTCACAAGTAAGTGGACGCATCTCGCAGATTATCGGTCCGGTTATCGACGTATATTTCGATACCAAGGGCGAGAACCCTGAGAAGGTGCTTCCTAAAATTCACGAAGCTCTGAAGGTGAAACGCCCAGACGGACGCGATCTGGTCATCGAGGTGCAGCAGCACATCGGTGAGGATACAGTTCGCTGCGTCGCCATGGACAATACCGACGGCTTGCAGCGTGGCTTGGAAGTTGCCGTAACAGGCAATCCAATCATGATGCCTGCCGGAGAGCAGATCAAGGGCCGTATGATGAATGTAATCGGACAGCCTATTGATGGTATGAACGAATTGGACATGAAGGGTGCTTATCCTATCCACCGCGAGGCTCCGAAGTTTGACGAGCTCTCTACGCACAAGGAGATGCTTGCCACCGGTATCAAGGTGATCGACCTGCTCGAGCCTTACATGAAGGGTGGTAAGATCGGTCTCTTCGGCGGTGCCGGTGTAGGTAAGACGGTGCTCATCATGGAGTTGATCAACAACATTGCCAAGGGACACAACGGCTACTCTGTATTCGCTGGTGTAGGTGAGCGTACTCGTGAGGGTAACGACTTGATTCGAGACATGCTCGAGTCTGGCGTTATCAAGTATGGCGAGAAGTTCCGTAAAGCAATGGACGAAGGTAAGTGGGACCTCTCACTCGTTGACCCTGAGGAGCTTGCCAAGAGTCAGGCTACCCTGGTGTATGGTCAGATGAACGAGCCACCTGGGGCACGTGCTTCAGTAGCGCTTTCAGGTTTGACCGTAGCCGAGGAGTTCCGTGACCACGGAGGCAAGAACGGTGAGGCTGCCGACATCATGTTCTTCATCGATAACATCTTCCGTTTCACCCAGGCTGGTTCTGAGGTATCTGCGCTCTTGGGCCGTATGCCATCAGCCGTAGGTTATCAGCCAACACTGGCTTCTGAGATGGGTGCCATGCAGGAACGAATCACTTCTACCAAGAATGGTTCCATCACCTCAGTACAGGCTGTTTATGTGCCTGCCGACGACTTGACCGACCCTGCTCCAGCCACCACCTTTACTCACCTGGATGCCACCACAGAGCTTTCGCGTAAGATTGCATCTCTGGGTATCTATCCTGCCGTAGATCCACTGGGTTCTACCTCTCGTATCCTCGACCCACTGATCGTGGGCAAGGCTCACTACGACTGTGCACAGCGAGTAAAGCAGTTGCTACAGCGTTACAACGAGTTGCAGGATATCATCGCCATCCTCGGTATGGACGAGCTTTCTGATGAGGATAAGTTGACCGTGAACCGTGCACGCCGTGTACAGCGTTTCCTGAGTCAGCCATTCACCGTAGCAGAGCAGTTCACCAGTCTGAAGGGTGTGATGGTACCTATTGAAGAGACTATCAAGGGCTTCAACGCCATCCTCGACGGCGAGGTGGATGACCTGCCAGAGCAGGCATTCCTCAACGTAGGTACTATCGAGGATGCGAAGGAGAAGGCTAAGCAGTTGCTCGCAGCAGCACAGGCGTAATCTTTAAATCCACGGCTTATGTTACAGCTAAAGATAGTATCTCCTGAGAAAGTAGTCTTCCAGGGTGAGGTAGAGAGCGTACTGGTTCCGGGAACCCTCGGCTCGTTCGAGATTCTCAAGGATCACGCGCCAATCATCTCTTCTCTCGAAGTGGGTAAGGTGGAATACACCACCAGGGAAGGCAAGCAGGCAATGAACATCAAGGGCGGATTCGTGGAATGTAAGAAAAACGAAGTAAGCCTCTGCGTAGAAGTGTAAAATTAAGAATTCATAATTCTCAATATTGACAAGACAGATCATGGAAAAAGATGAAAAGATACGCTTGCAGGCTATCAGGCAGGCAGGTATCAAGTACAAGCAGATTTCCCTGTGGCTCACAGCTCTCATGGCTCTTGCCATCCTCTTCGCCTGTAGGGTTTCTGCCTTATGCGATGATATTCTGCCACGGGTGGTTAACCCGCTGATAGTTAGTGCGATATTCTCGCTCGTTGCAAGTACTGCTTATGGCGAAGCCTGGAAGGCTGTGGCTAAATCATCTCCCGCCAATCTCGCCAAGTTCTACCTGGCGGCACTGGTCATCAAGATGGTAGCCGGCACCCTGGTGTTCCTCATCTACGTGCTGACATGCGACAAGCAGAACATCCTGGGATTCACCGTCATCTTCGCCCTGTTCTATGTCATGCTTCTCGTGTTCGACTGCATCTACTTCGCTCGGGTAGAGAAAAAGAGCCGCCTCTCTTAATGCGGCTCCGAGACAAATAATTAATAAACAAAGTAAGAATTAAAGAATATGAAACATCTCAAACAATTCCTCTTGATGGCGATGCTGCTCTTCACGCTGGCGCCAATGCAGGTGTCGGCAAAGGAAAAAATCGACGTGAAAGAGATATTGTGGGGTCATATCAAGGATTCTTATGAATGGCATATCACAAAGGTGGGAGACCATCCCGTAGTGATTCATCTGCCTGTCATCGTAAACACCACCACAGGCTGGCACGTGTTCTGCAGCAGCGAATTCTCGGAAGAGAAGGATGCCAATGGAGACCGTCCCGGACCTTTCAACCTGGTGATCAAGAACGCTGATGCGCAGGCGAATCCCAACAAGATAGTAGAGAAGGTGGGAGGCCAGGAGGTTCGTCCTCTCGACATCTCCATCACGAAGACCGTTTGCGTGCTCTTCATCGATGCTATCATCCTGTTGCTGTGTATCCTGATTCCAGCCAGCTGGTGCAGGAAGCACAAGGTGGATGACCCTGCACCAAAGGGATTTACAGGACTGATGCACATGTTCGTCATGTCGGTATATGACGATGTGATCAAGGCTACACTGGGTAAGGAAGCTCCAAAGTACGCACCATGGTTGCTTACCTGCTTCTTCTTTATCTTCGTTGCCAACATCATGGGTATCGTACCATTCCCTCCGGGTGGTGGTAACCTGACGGGTAATATCGCCTGCACCGCATTCTTCGGTGTAACGACATTCCTGATCACCAACTTCACCGGTACGAAGGAATACTGGAAGGAAATCTTCTGGCCGGATGTACCAACGTGGTTGAAGGTGCCAGTACCACTGATGCCATTCATCGAGCTCTTCGGAATCTTTACGAAACCGTTGGCTTTGATTATCCGACTCTTCGCCAACATGATGGCGGGCCACGCTATCGCCCTTGCGTTTGCGGCTATTATTTTCATTATGTTCAACATCAGTGAGAATATGCTGGCCAACTATCTGGCAGGTACGGGTATGACAATTGTGAGTGTTGCGATGAGTGTCTTCATGATGCTCCTCGAAATATTGGTAAGCTACATTCAGGCATTGGTATTCACCATGCTGAGTGCAGTATTCATCTCGCTGGCTCATGTACAGCCTCATGAGGCTGAGCCAGAAATCGTAAAATAGAATTATAAACATAGAAAATATTAACAACTTAAATTATAAGATTATGTTATCACTTTTATTAGCAGCAGATGCTCTCGCAAAGTTAGGTGCCGCAATCGGCGCAAGTTTGGCCGCTATTGGCGCAGGTATTGGTATTGGTCGTATTGGTGGCCAGGCTATGGACGCTATGGCTCGCCAGCCAGAGAAGATGGGCGATCTCCGTTCTTCTATGATCATCGCAGCTGCGTTGGTTGAGGGTGTTGCGTTCTTCGCAGTCATCATCGCCATCTTGGCTATCGTTATGTAATAAAAGGAATATCACCCTTCCCGCCGCGATTCATTCGCAAATCTGCAGAATGCCCCGATATCTGATGCTCTCGGAATCAGTTCTGCTCTTTGCGGGCGGGTGGGTGATCTTTTCCAGAGTTAGTTAAAATAAAACGTTTAAGTAAAACTTTAACCAGTATATATGGATTTATTGATTCCTGATAGCGGTTTGCTTTTCTGGATGACAGTCGTCTTTCTGATTGTTTTCGTCATCTTGAGAAAGGCTGGTTTCGGAGCCATCGTCAAGATGGTGACAAAGCGCAAGGCCTTCATCGACGAGAGCCTGAAGAAAGCGCACGAAGCCAACGAGAAGCTTGCCAATATCCAAAAAGAAGGTGAATCCATCTTGCAGGAAGCTCGCGAGAAGCAGGCTGCCATCCTCAAGGAGGCTGCCGATACCCGCGATGCCATCGTAGAGAAAGCACAGGACAAGGCTCGCGAAGAGGGCGCTCGTCTGCTCTCTGATGCCAAGGCACAGATTGAGACAGAAAAGCAGAATGCCATCCGCGAAATCCGTGGCCAGGTTGCCGAGCTCTCTGTTCAGATTGCAGAAAAAGTGCTCAAGGCTAAGCTCTCTGACGACAAGGCACAGATGGATATGATAAATCGACTGCTGGACGAGGTTTCTTCTGACAACAAATAGTAAAGCTTATGGATATAGGTGTAATATCGGTGCGTTATGCCCGTGCCCTCATCAAGGCTGCACTCGGCATGAAGCTCGAAGATCAGGTCTACCAGGAGATGCTGACGCTCTTTAAGAGCTACATCGACGTGCCTGAACTGAGATTTACGATAGACAACCCTATGCTTTCCAAAGACAAGAAAGAGGCACTTCTCATCACAGCCCTGGGCAAAGAGCCTACGGAACTGAGCAAGAAGTTTATCGCTCTCGTCTTGAAAGAGGATAGGGAGAGCACCCTGCAATTCATGGCTGCTTCGTATATCACTCTTTACAGGAAACAGAAGAACATCATCCGCGGTAAGCTGATCACCGCCACTGCCGTTGATGCCTCTACGGAGGACAAGATGCGCAAGATGGTGGAGCAGAGAACGCAAGGTACTGTGGAGTTCAAGACTGAGGTGAACCCTGATTTGATCGGCGGTTTCATCCTTGAGTATGATACTTACAGAATGGATGCGAGCGTGAAGACAAAGCTCAACAACATTCTGACACAGCTCAAAAAGTAAAACGGAAAGAGAACGGAAAGGGTTACTTCTTTATAATAAAGGTAATCATCAAGTTCAAATTTCAAAGTTCAAATTTCAAAGTAAATAAACAATGTCAGATAAAATTAAACCAAGTGAGGTGTCTGAAGTGCTTCAGCAGCAGCTCCAGGAGGTGAATGGCTCTCAGCAGTTTGACGAGGTAGGTACCGTGCTTACCGTCAGCGATGGCGTGGCTCGTATCTACGGTCTTCGCAATGCCGAGGCTAATGAGCTTCTTGAGTTCGAGAACGGCACGATGGCCATCGTCATGAACTTGGAGGAAGACAATGTAGGTTGTGTCCTCTTAGGTCCTACTGCTGGCATCAAGGAGGGACAGAGCGTGAAGCGTACTCACCGTATCGCTTCTATCCGCGTGAACGACAACTTCTTAGGTCGTGTCGTTAACCCTCTGGGTCAGGCTATCGACGGTCTGGGTGATATCGATCTCACCGGCGCTTTCGAGATGCCGCTGGATCGTAAGGCTCCTGGTGTGATCTATCGTCAGCCAGTGAAGGAGCCTCTGCAGACAGGTTTGAAGGCTGTGGATTCCATGATTCCTATCGGTCGTGGACAGCGTGAGTTGATCATCGGCGACCGTCAGACCGGTAAGACTGCCATCGCAGTGGATACCATCATCAACCAGAAGAGTTTCTATGAGGCAGGCAAGCCTGTATATTGTATCTATGTAGCCATCGGCCAGAAAGCATCTACCGTTGCAGCATTGGTACAGAACCTGAAGGAGCACGGCGCCCTGCCATATACCATCATCGTAAGTGCTACAGCTGCCGATCCTGCAGCCATGCAGTATTACGCACCATTCGCCGGTGCGGCTATCGGTGAGTACTTCCGCGACCGCGGTTACTCAGCCCTCGTAGTATATGATGACTTGAGTAAGCAGGCTGTGGCTTACCGTGAGGTATCACTGATCCTCCGCCGTCCATCAGGACGTGAGGCTTATCCTGGTGATGTGTTCTATCTCCACTCTCGTCTGTTGGAGCGTGCCGCTCGAATCAACGACCAGCAGGAGGTAGCCGAGCAGATGAACGACCTTCCTGAGTGCCTGAAGGGCAAGGTGAAGGGTGGTGGCTCTTTGACAGCCCTCCCAATCATCGAGACCCAGGCAGGTGACGTTTCTGCCTACATCCCAACCAACGTGATTTCCATCACCGACGGTCAGATCTTCCTGGAGACCGACCTCTTCAACCAGGGCTTCCGCCCAGCTATCAACGTAGGTATCTCTGTATCTCGTGTAGGTGGTTCTGCCCAGATCAAGAGTATGAAGAAGGTGGCTGGTACCCTGAAGATCGATATGGCTCAGTATCGTGAGCTGGAGGCTTTCTCTAAGTTCTCTAGCGATATGGATGCCGTAACAGCGATGACACTGGACCGTGGTAGAAAGAACGACCAGTTGCTGGTTCAGCCTCAGTATCGCCCTATGCCAGTGGGCGAGCAGGTGGCTATCCTCTATTGTGGTGTGCACGGATTGATGCACGACGTGCCAATGGACAAGGTTCGCGATTGCCAGGATCAGTTCCTCGACGCTATGCGCAGCCAGCACGCCGACGTAATCGAGACTTTGGCTGATGGTAAGCTCACCGACGATTGTATCGCAGTGATCAAGGATACCATGGCTAATGTAGCAGGACAATATAAAGCGTAATAGCCTATGCCGTCGTTAAAAGAGATTAAGACTCGCATCGCCAGCGTCAACAGTACCCGTAAGATTACGAGTGCGATGAAGATGGTGGCATCCAGCAAGTTGCATCATGCTCAGGTAGCTATCCAGAATATGCTGCCTTATGAGAATATGCTGGAGCATATCCTGAAGAGCTTCCTGGTGAGTACTCCGAATGTGGACCATGAGTTGCAGGTGGAGCACAAGGAAATCAAGCGTGTGGCTCTCATCGTATATAGCTCTAACAGCAGCTTGTGCGGTGGTTTCAACTCCAACGTCATCAAGATGATGATTCAGGCGGTGGACGAGTATAAGGCTCATGGCATTGACGACATCACGGTATATCCTATCGGCAGAAAGGTGGCTGAGAAGGCACAGAAGCTGGGTTTGAAGATTGGCGGTAACTTCTTGGATCTTGCCGATCATCCTAATTCAGGCGCTTGTGCCGACATCGCCCGCAAGCTTGCCAAGCAGTATGCAGCTGGTGAACTCGACAAGGTGGAGATGATCTATCACCACTTCAAGAGTGCCGGTTCGCAGATCCTGACCCAGAAGACTTTCCTGCCTATCGACCTCAGCACAGAGGCGATAGGAGAGGACAACGACCGTGACCTCACATCGAATGTGGCTACGGCGAAGGCTCAGGAGTATCTGCGCAAGAAGCAGGCTGGTGAGGATGAAAGACAGCGTGCTGAGGCGCATCCTCTGAACGATGACTTCATCGTGGAGCCGGATCTGGAGACTGTTTTGGGAGTTTTGATTCCTAAGCAGCTTCATCTGATGGTTTACACTGCTTTGTTGGATAGTCAGGCGAGTGAGCATGCAGCCCGTATGGTTGCCATGCAGACTGCTACGGATAATGCCGATGAACTCTTGCGTGAACTGAATCTTCAGTACAACAAGAGTCGTCAACAGGCCATTACGAATGAATTGCTCGATATTGTGGGAGGTAGCGTGAATAACTAAGCTTCCCCGTTAGATATTATGGGAGGAAGCTAGAATAATTAGCTTTCCAAGCCGTTGTTTCAAATTCGAGAGGTAACTTGTTGGCCCAGGTTACCTCTCCTTTTTTTATTTGCCTGTATATTTCTTGATGGCTTTGATAAAAGTATCGCCATATTTCTTGATCTTGAATTCGCCGATACCGCTGATGAGACCGAATGCCTGGAGGGTGGTTGGCTTCATCTTCGTCAATTCGTGCAGACTCTTATCTGATAAAACTATATATGGAGGATAGCCCTGTTCATCGGCAAGATTCTTGCGTATCTTACGCAGATACTCGAAGAGCTTCTTATCTTCTACACCCGCCATCTCATCCTCGAAAATCACACGCTCGGCATGAACTACAGGGATGCTGCTTCCTCTTGAAGGTCTGTTGACCCTTTGCTGACGAGGAGCCCGCTCTTCATTCTCCATAATCGCCAATGAAACCTGGTGTTCTCCCTTGAGGACCTTCCAGCCCAATGGCGTGACCTTCATCTGGTTATGCATATTATACGCTACCTCGAAGAATCCCATCTGGAGCATCTGCAGCAGATAGGTCTGCCAATCGCGTACACTCACATCCTTGCCCACACCGAAGGTCTTCAATTCGTTATAGTGATTTCTCGTAATGGCAGGCGTCTGCATACCCCTCAATATCTCGATGCAGGTGCCCACGGCAATCTTTTCGCTCGCTCTTACCACGGCACTCAGCGCCTTCTGGGTAAGCACGGTACCATCGAAGGTACGTGGAGGATTGTTGCAGACATCACAATGGCCACAATCCTTGCTGGAGGTCTCTCCGAAATAATTCAGGAGGATTCTTCTTCGGCAGACTCTCGATTCGGCGTATTCTTCCATTCTTCGCAGTTTTTCCAGATTCACCGATTTCTGTCCGCTTTCTTCGCAGAAAGAACGGAGGGTGATGATATCTGCCATTGAATAGAACAATACCGTATCGGCAGGAGCGCCGTCTCTTCCGGCTCGTCCTATCTCCTGATAGAAACTCTCGATGCTCTTCGGCATATTGTAGTGAATCACCCATCGCACGTTGCCCTTGTCGATACCCATTCCGAAGGCGATGGTAGCGCACACCACTTCTATCTGGTCCATCTTGAAACGTTCCTGTACGGAGGCTCGCTGTTGGGCGGAGAGTCCGGCATGGTAAGCTTCTGCCTGTATGCCATGTTCCTGCAAAGCCTCTGCCACCATCTCAGTATTCTTGCGCGAGAGGCAGTAGATGATGCCTGCCTCGTCTGGGCGACGGGCGATGAAATGGTAAATGAATTTCAGTTTCTCCTTCTTCGTGCTTTCCTGGCGCACGGTAAGACTGAGGTTCGGACGGTCGAAACTACTCACGAAGGTCTGACCATTCAGGTGCAGCTGGTTGATGATGTCTTCTCGGGTAATCTTATCGGCTGTAGCCGTGAGCGCCATCACCGGCACGCCATTGAATTTCTCGTGCAGGAGTCCGAGCTGGGAATACTCCGGACGGAAGTCGTGGCCCCACTGACTGATACAGTGGGCTTCATCTACGGCGAAGAGCGAAATCTTGATGTTGCTGAACAGATAAGGTATCTCGCTGAGGAGTTTTTCGGGCGAAACATAGAGCAGTTTCAGTTCGCCCGCTTCGCATCTTCTGCGGATGATGAGATCATCGGTTACATCGTTGCCGCTGTTGAGAGCTTCGGCTGGAATGCCGTTCGCCTTGAGGGCTTCCACCTGGTCGTGCATCAGACTGATGAGTGGCGAAATGACCACTGCCGTTCCCTCCATCGCCAGCGCCGGAACCTGATAGCACAGACTCTTTCCTCCGCCCGTCGGCATCAGCACCAGACAGTCGTTACCTTGCATCACTTCCCGGATGATGGCTTCCTGGTTGGGTCGGAAGGAATCGTATCCGAAGTAAGATTTCAATATCTCGTTGATTTGCATATTTCTTAACTTTTTTCTTCTTTTACATTGGATATTCCTGCAAAGTTACGTAAAAAACGGGAGATTTATTACATTTCTTTCAATAAAATAAGAAAAGTTGGCTGAAAAGTTTGAAAATCCAAATAATTGTCGTACTTTTGCGCTAGAAATAAAGGTTTAGAACATGGCAAATTGTAATGTAAACACCCACGAGCGCTTTGCCGACATCCAGATGCTGCGTTACGAGCTGAAGGGATTCGATGCATTGTCGCTCAATCAGAAATTGTATATTTACTGCCTGGCAAAGGCTACCCTGATGGGACGTGACATCACGTTCGACCAGCAGGGAAAGTACAACCTGCGCATTCGCAAAACCCTGGAGGCAATCTATCGCCATTACAAGGGAATTAGCGGAGAGGCTATCGAAAACACAGAGACAGCAAGCGATTCTATTACTGAAATCGAAACTTCTTCCGTTTGTGATTCCGAAGAATTCAAGGCTTTCGAAGTATATCTGAAGCGCGTATGGTTTGCCAGCGGCATTCATCATCATTATGGCTGCGAGAAATTCAAGCCGGGATTCTCTGAGGAATTCTTCTATCAGTTGATGGAGGAAATCTCTGAAGATGAGTTGCCCCTCAAGAGAGGAGAGAGCAAGGAAGATCTCCTCGCTCAGCTCGTACCAGTCATCTTCGACCCGGAGGTGATGCCGAAGAGAGTGAACCAGACCGATGGCGAAGACCTGGTAAAGACTTCTGCCTGCAACTTCTATGAGAATGTGACTCAGGCGGAAGTAGAGAGATTCTATGCCCGATTGAAGGATGCCTCTAACCCGACACCACCATCTTACGGACTCAATTCCAAGCTCACCAAGCGCAACAACGAGATGATTGAGTTGGTGTGGAAGGAGGATGGACTCTATAGTGAGCCTATCAAGGAAATCGTTTCCTGGTTGCTCAAGGCGCAGAAATTCGCTGAAAATGAGGGACAGAAGCATGTCATCGACCTGCTCGTGAAGTACTATCGCACCGGTAATCTTGAGGATTTCGACCGATACAGCATTGCCTGGGTAGAGCAGCACGAAGGTATGGTGGATTTCATCAACGGATTCATCGAGGTATATGGCGACCCATTGGGATTGAAAGGTACCTGGGAGGGTATCGTGGAATACAAGGACCTGGAGGCTACCCAGCGAACCCAGACCATCAGTAAGAATGCTCAGTGGTTTGAGGATCATTCGCCTGTGGATCCCCGTTTCCGCAAACCGGAGGTGAAGGGTGTTACCGCCAATGTAATCTGTGCGGCGATGCTTGGCGGAGAGGAATATCCTGCTTCGGCTATCGGCATCAATCTGCCTAATGCCAACTGGATCCGTCAGGAGCACGGTTCGAAGAGCGTTACCATCGGCAACCTGACAGATGCCTACAACAAGGCGGCTCAGGGTAACGGATTCAGAGATGAGTTTGTTATCGATGAGGAGACTGTGGCGCTGATGAACCAGTATGCTGATATTACCGACGACCTGCATACCGACCTTCACGAGTGTCTGGGACACGGCAGCGGTCAGCTTCTTCCTGGCACCGATCCTGATGCCCTGAAGGCGTATGGCAACACGATAGAGGAGGCGAGAGCCGATCTTTTTGGATTATATTATGTAGCCGACCACAAATTGGTGGAATTGGGATTGACTCCTAATGATGAGGCATATAAGGCGCAGTATTACAGTTATCTGATGAACGGTTTGCTCACCCAGACTATCCGAATCAAGGAGGGTGACAAGATAGAGGAGGCGCACATGAGAAACCGTGCCCTCATTGCCTGGTGGACCCTGGAGCATGCCGAGGGAGCCGTGGAACTGGTTACGGAAGAAGTAAGCTATGCTTCTGCCGAGGATGCCTTGAAGGATGCTGAGGGAAATATCGTAACCACCCGCACCTATGTGAAGGTGAATGATTACGGGAAGCTCCGTCATCTCTTCGGAGAACTCCTTGCCGAGATTCAGCGAATCAAGAGCGAGGGTGATTTCGAGGCTGCTCGCCAGTTGGTAGAGAAGTATGCCGTGAATATCGATCCAGACTTGCATCGCGAGATTCTTGCGAGATACAAGAAGTTGAATCTGGCTCCATACAAGGGTTTCATCAATCCTAAGATGACGCTGGTCTATGATGAGGAGGGTAATCCTATCAACGTAAATCTCGATTACGAGGAGAGCTATACCGAGCAGATGCTCCGCTATTCTGAGGAGTACGGAACGTTATAAATAATAAATAACGTTATAATAATAGATAATGACAGATAATAAGAACGAGGAATTTCCGATAGTAGATGAAATGGGTAATATCTTGGGTGCCATCACCCGAGGTCATGCCCATGATGGATGCAAGATACTGCATCCTGTGGTTCATCTGCATGTATTCAATAGTAAGGGGGAACTGTATCTCCAGCACCGTCCGGCGTGGAAGGATATCCAGCCTGATAAGTGGGATACAGCCTGTGGTGGACATGTGGATTTAGGCGAGAGTGTAAACCAGGCGCTTCATCGTGAAGTGAGGGAAGAGTTGGGTATCACCGATTTCGAACCGGAGTCTTTAGGACATTATGTCTTTGAGAGTCAGAGAGAAAAGGAGCTGGTGTATGTTCACCGTTGTGTATATGATGGCGAAGTGAAGCCGAGCCAGGAAGAGTTGTCTGGTGGTAGATTCTGGAGTAAGGAAGAAATCAAGGAAAACATCGGCAAGGGTGTTTTCACTCCGAATTTCGAAAACGAATACAAGAAGTATTTCATGTGATATTCTTCATCATGTGATATTTTTCGTCATGTGATATTTTTCATCGGAATACGCAGAGTTATCGGAAACATTCTTGCTTTTCGGATTACGCACTGAATTTAGACGGAAAGCGACCTGTTCGGTCGAGGAACCGGAGCTGCATGATGTATAGTCACGCAGATTTCGCAGATGACGCAGATTTTAGGTCAAAAATCTGTGTATATCTGTGAAATCTGTGTATATCAGTGGAATCTGTGGGACATAAAAAGAGTCTATCAAAAAAATCTGCGTTATCTGCGAAATCTGCGTGACCCTATCAAATGTGGTTTCAGCTCCCTCGACCGCATAGGTCGCTTTCCGTTTAATCCGTGCGTAATCCGAGAAGCAAGAATGTTTCCGATAACTCCGCATAATCCGATGAATAAAAACTCCGCGTGAGATCCGGTGAATGATTCTACGCAGATAAAATTATATCTCGAAGATACCCTTGAGTGCCCCCTGAGCAATCTTCTCGAAATCCTCTCCGAAATCGCAGAAGCGCATTACGGCATTGGCGGCAGCATGCTTCACTCCCATATTTTCACCCTGCAATGCCACGGCAGCCTGATCCAGGAATTCATTGATTCCACGATCGTTAGGCTCCTTACCATTCGCAAAGAGGCGGGCAAGAAGCTGGAAACCGGCAATCTCATACAGCGGTTTATTGCTTGCAATCCATTGATACGCAATCACCGGCGCATATTCCACATATTGCAGCAGATTGAAGGCAAGCATTTCAGCCATTTCCTGGCTCTGCACCTGTTCCATCCAGATATCCGTGATTTCAGCCAGCATCTTGTCGGCAGGCATAATGAGGGTAGCAAGAATCTTGCACTCCCGGATATCCTCCTTCCAGAGTTCGATGGCGAGGTCGTAATCCTTGCCGTATTCCTGCGCCATCTTCTTTAATTCATAGAAGGGTACACCCCAATTCAGTTTATATCCCAAGCCCTTGTCTCGCATGGATTGCGAACCTGGACCGTTCATCAACAAGCGAAAGCTTCGCTTGATAGTCATCAGTTTCTGATGTGTTTCTTCGTTCATTATAATATTTTAAATCTAAAGTTTTAATACCTTGCAGAACATTCCTTCGAACTGCTCTTCGATATTGGCAGGCTTATGCTTGAAGATACCGAAGATGGCACTGCCGCTACCACTCATAGCTGCATATGCGGCCCCCAAATTATAGAGCTTCTGCTTGATTTCTGCTAACTCTGGATGCATCGCAAAGATAGGCGCCTCGAAATCGTTGACAAGCTCATCCTTCCAGGTCTCGATAGGCTGGCGGACGATGTCGCGGCAGCATTTCGCAGGCTTCTTTGGAGTGATGGCAGCGTAGGCATCCTTGGTGCTTACGGCGATGTCATCACGCTTTACAATCACGATGTAATATCCCTTCATGTTATCTCCAGGACCGCTTACCGGCATCAGTACATCGCCGATACCCTCAGCATAGCAGGCAGTATCTCCATTCTCCGGGTCCGCACTGATGAAGTAGGCACAGTCGGCACCCAATTTGGCAGCATATCGCTCCATCTCAGGAATACCGATGTTCAGGCGGAAACGCTCATCGAGCAGACGGATCATATAGGCAGCATCCGCAGAGCCGCCACCCATTCCTGCCTGAGATGGGATTCGCTTGACGAGATGCGTATGAATGCGGGGAATCTTGAAGTCGGCAGCCAGCATATTATATGCCTTCACCACCAGGTTTTTCTGTTCGTCGCAATCCACGGCATTGCCTGTAATCTTCAGGTCGCATGCTACCTCGCTAGGAAATTCTTCTCCCATCAGCTTGATCTCCAAGGCATCAGTCAGGGGGATAGGGTAGAATACGGTTTCCAGGTTGTGGTAACCATCAGCGCGCTTGCTTACTATATTTAAGCCAAGGTTAATCTTGGCGCATGGAAATGTAATCATAATCAATCATTGTTTAAGAGTGATACACTAACTATATGCAATCTACTTGCAAAGATATAAAAAATATCCCAAACCCGGTGCTTTTCATCAAGATTATTTTCTTACTTGCATTAAAAATATTAAAAACATCCATATTCTGCAATATCTTTTGTACCTTTGCAAAGTGTATCCTCATTTCAGAAAGAGTGTTTCCGCTTGAGGGAAAATAGATTTTGAGTTAAGGATAGATAAATGATTAGATAAAAATAAAAAAATAAATAGAAATATGAAGAAAGGTGATAAAGTAAGATTCCTGAGCGAAGTGGGCGGCGGAAAGGTGGCTGGCTTCCAGGGCAAGAATATCGTGCTGGTAGAGGATGAAGATGGTTTCGAGATTCCGATGCCAATCAACGAGGTGGTAGTGGTTGAGCAGGATGACTATGCCATGGGCAGGATGATCTCTGCCAAGATGGATGCCAAGCAGAAGGCTGAAGAGCATGCCAACACAGAACTGCATCAGGACAGCAGAAGCATCAAGGCTATCCTGAACGAGCACGAGAATGATGTGGATATGAACGTAGAGGAGTATGATGCTGCCGACCGCGAGATTACCTTCGTAAAGCAGATTCAGGAGCGTACGGGCGGCAACAAGCTCAGCGCCTATCTCGCCTTCGTACCTATCGATATCAAGGATGTGACCAACACCCGCTTCGAATCGTATATGGTGAACGACAGCAACTACTATCTGCGCTACACCTATCTCGTAGCTGAGGGAAATGCGTGGACCCTGAAGGCGGAGGGTGAAATCGAGCCAAACACCAAGCTCTTCATCGAGGAATTCGGTCGTGAGGCTTTGAATGAGATGGAGCACATCGCCATCCAGATGATTGCCTACAAGAAGGACAAGCCATTCCTGCTGAAGCCAGCTACGGATGTCCAGTTCCGCCTGGACCCAGTGAAGTTCTATAAGCTCCATCTCTTCGAAGAGAATGATTTCTTCGAGACTCCAGCCTATCTCTTCACCATCGTGGAGAACGACGAGGTAGCTCGTCCGCTGGTCATCGATTCCAAGCGATTGAAGGAGCAGATGTACAAGGATGAGAAGGTGATTGCCAACACCAGCAAGAAGAAGAGCAAGAAGGATGACGGTACCCTCATCGTCGATCTTCATGCAGATGAAGTGCTTGAAACAACTGCTGGAATGAATTCTGCTGATATCCTTCATTATCAGATGGATATCTTCAAGAAGACAATGGCGGAGAACAAGAAGAACAAGGGTCAGAAGATTATCTTCATTCATGGCAAGGGCGAAGGCGTTCTGCGCCAGGCACTCATCCATGAGCTGAACTATCGCTATAAGAACTGCACCTATCAGGATGCTTCCTTCCAGGAGTATGGATATGGTGCCACACAGGTTACTATCCGTTGAAAGTAATCATACAGTTCAAAGTTCAAATCTCAAAGTTCAAAGTAACATGAAGTACGGATTTATGAAGGTGGCAAGTGCCATCCCTGCCGTCAAGGTAGGCGATGTAATCTTCAACACCCAACAGATAGAAGATCTGATAGCCCAGGCTGAAGGCAAGGGCGTAGAGATCATTACCTTCCCGGAATTGTCTATTACAGGCTATTCCTGTCAGGACCTTTTCCGCCAGCAGATGCTCCTGGAATCATCAGAGCAGGCGGTGATGATGCTGCTCGATTTCACCCGCAAACTCGACATCATCTCCATTGTCGGCGCTCCGGTAGTGGCTGGCGATCTGCTGCTGAATTGCGGTATCGTGATCCAGCACGGACAGATTCTGGGCATCGTGCCTAAGACCTATCTCCCTAACTACAGCGAGTTCTATGAGAAGCGCTGGTTTGCCTCTGCCCAGGATTTGCGCGACTGTGAGGTCCGCTATGCCGGACACAAGGTGAAGCTGACTCCGGATGTGCAGATTTTCCGCACCTATGACGGCGTGCAGTTTGGCGTAGAGATATGCGAGGATGTATGGGCTCCGGCTCCTCCTAGCAACAAGCTGGCACTGGCTGGTGCCGACCTCATATTCAACCTCTCTGCAAGCGATGAACTCATCGGAAAGCACAACTATCTGAAGAGTCTGCTGAGTCAGCAGAGTGCCCGCACCATGACGGGTTACATCTACAGTTCCTGCGGTTTCGGCGAGAGCACGCAGGATGTGGTATATGGCGGAAATGCCCTGGTTTATGAGAATGGAGCTTTACTTGCACAAGGTGAACGTTTCTCTCTTGATCCTCAGATGGTTATCGCGCAGGTTGATGTGGAGAAACTCCGTTCGGAGCGTCGCACCAATTCCACCTATGTCAATGCCCAGCGTAACATCAAATATTCGGTTCTCGGCGGACAGTTCAACATCCGTAACATCGATGCTGATCCTACCGAGAACGAACGCGAGTTCGTGTTGGAACGTGAGGTGAATCCTCATCCTTTCATTCCTACGAGCGGTGATATGGATGCCTCCTGCGAGGAGATTTTCAATATCCAGCTGATGGGTCTTGCCAAGCGCATCGTGCATACCCATGCCAAGACGGTGGTAGTGGGCATCAGCGGCGGACTGGATTCCACCCTTGCCCTGCTCGTCTGCGTGAAGGCTTTTGATAAGCTGAAGATGGACCGCCGTGGCATCGTGGGTGTTACTATGCCAGGTTTCGGAACCACCGATAGAACATATAATAACGCCATCTCGCTGATGAAGAGTCTGGGCATCACCATCAGGGAAATCAGCATCGCCAAGGCGGTGACCCAGCATTTTGAGGACATCGGTCATGATGCCAGCGTGCATGATGTAACCTATGAGAATTCGCAGGCACGCGAGCGTACACAGATTCTGATGGATCTTGCCAACAAGATGGGTGGTATGGTGATAGGTACTGGCGACCTCTCTGAGCTGGCTCTGGGATGGGCCACCTATAATGGCGACCACATGAGCATGTATGGCGTGAATGCCAGCATCCCTAAGACCCTGATCCGTCATCTCGTGAACCATGTTGCCGAGAGTGGGGTGGATGAGCAGAGCCGCATCACCCTGCGCGACATCATCGATACACCAATCAGTCCGGAGCTGATTCCTGCCGATGAGAATGGAAACATCAAGCAGAAGACAGAAGACCTGGTGGGCCCATACGAGCTGCACGATTTCTTCCTCTATTACTTCCTGCGTTTCGGATTCCGTCCGTCCAAGATTTACATGCTGGCAAAGAAGGCGTTTATCGATACCAAGCTGGAGCGTGTGAAGATCAGCGACAACGATCCTGATTCCTACGATGAGGAGACTATCAAGAAATGGCTCAAGACATTTGTTCGCCGTTTCTTCAACCAGCAGTTCAAGCGAAGCTGTCTGCCTGATGGTCCGAAGGTGGGAAGCGTGAGCCTCAGTCCTCGTGGCGACTGGCGCATGCCTAGCGATGCCGCATCCACCATCTGGCTGCAGGAGGCGGAAAACCTGTAGGGTTCGTGTAAAAACTGTTAAATAAAGAGCAGAATCTCCCACTTAGCCAGATATTTTCTTATATTTGCAAAGTCAAACAGAATATTGATTTAAAAATCAGAGCTATGACGCAAAGAGAAGATAAACAACGGGCAAGGACAAGCAGGGAGGAACTAGGAAAGTTCTTCTATAACTTAGCAGCTATGTGCTTTGGAACGGCTGTACTTGGAAGTGGAATGGCCTTAGTTATGGATTCTGGTAATCCTGAAAGACTTTTAGGTATGTTTGTCGGAGGTGTTGTTGGAACGGTGGCTTTAGCTTACGTTGCGTTTATAATAATTAATTTAAAAATAAAACAATAATTTATGAAACAGTTGGATTTTACAACAGGTATGACCTTGATTTATGGCTTGATTGCATTAATAGCAATTGCTATAAGCATTTGGCTTTCTACCAAATGGGGTAAGAAATGGCTCCGTAGTCTGGACTGATTTCCAACCCTCAACAGTTTTGGATTATAGCGTTTGGGCTGATGGCTTTTCCAGCCAGCCTTAACAGAATATTGATTCCCGATTTGAGCATTCGATACTATTTTGATGCTCAAATCGGGATTTTTAATAGAAAAATTATTAATTTATCACCCCTTTATTGGGAAAAAACATATTTTTTTTGTAACTTTGCGCCCAAAAGTAAAAACAATATAAAATTTAAATAGATAATATGGCTAAGAAATTTGCCGAGCACAACGGTCTGAATCTTACTCAGACAAACAATGACGTACTAGCAGCGTGGGAGAAAAACGATATCTTCCACAAGTCTATCGACGAGCGTGAAGGCTGCCCTCAGTTTATCTTCTTCGAGGGACCTCCATCAGCTAATGGCCACCCGGGTATTCACCACGTGTTGGCACGTAGTATCAAGGATACATTCAACAGATACAAGACCATGAAGGGATTCCAGGTTCACCGCAAGGCGGGATGGGATACCCACGGACTCCCTGTTGAACTCGGTGTCGAGAAGGAACTCGGCATCACCAAGAAGGATATCGACAACAAGGCTTCTGAGAAGTATATCTCTACCGAGGATTACAACCACAAGTGCCGCGAGAACGTGATGAAGTTCACTGCTGAGTGGCGCGAGTTGACCGAGAAGATGGGTTACTTCGTGGATCTCGATCATCCTTATATCACTTACGATAACAAGTACATCGAGACTCTCTGGTGGCTCCTCAAGCAGCTCTACAACAAGGGCCTGCTCTACAAGGGTTACACCATCCAGCCATACTCTCCAGGCGCAGGTACAGGTTTAAGCTCTCACGAGTTGAACCAGCCTGGATGCTACCGCGATGTAAAGGACCTCACCACCACTGCCCAGTTCCTCATCAAGGATCCTAAGGCAGAGTGGACCAAGTGGGGCAAGCCTTACTTCATCGCATGGACCACTACACCTTGGACTTTGCCATCTAACGTGGCTCTCTGTGTGGGTCCTAAGATTGACTATGTAGCTATCGAGACCTACAACCTCTACAATGGCGAGCCTATGACTCTCGTGATGGCAGAGGCGCTGGTAGGTTCATATCTGAAGGCAGACCAGGAGTGCAAGGAGGGCGATCTCCTGCCATTCGACAAGGAGAAGAAGCAGTGCCCATGGCGTGTTATCGACCACATGAAGGGTACCGACCTCGAAGGCATGCACTACGAGCAGCTCCTGCCATGGGTAAAGCCATGCGAGAAGGTAGATGCTTTTGCTCCAGCTTTCGTTACAGAATATGCTGCTGCTCATCCTGAGAAGGTGTTCGCTTCTGAGGATGGTCGCGATAAGTTCGTTGAGATGGATAGCGAGGCTTTCCGTGTAATCCTCGGCGACTATGTTACTACCGATGACGGTACTGGTATCGTGCACATCGCTCCTACATTCGGTGCCGATGATGCCAAGGTGGCTAAGGATGCCAACATCCCAGCCCTCTACCTTATTAATAAGAAGGGTGAGACCCGCCCAATGGTTGACCTGCAGGGTAAGTTCTATCTCATCGAAGACCTCGATGACAACTTCGTAAGCGTTTGCGTTAACAAGGAGGCATACGCTCATCATGCAGGCGACTACGTAAAGAACGCCTACGACCCACAGTTTAATGTGGATGGTGTTTGGGACAAGAAGGCTTCTGATAAGGCTGAAGACCTGAACATCGTACTCTGCTACGAGTTGAAGCAGGAGGGCAAGGCTTTCAAGAGCGAGAAGCACGTGCACAACTATCCTCACTGCTGGCGTACCGACAAGCCTATCCTCTATTATCCATTGGATAGCTGGTTTATCAAGGATACAGCCCGCAAGGAGCGCATGGTAGAACTCAACAAGACCATCAACTGGCAGCCTGAGAGCACCGGTACTGGCCGTTTCGGCAACTGGCTCGAGAACCTGAACGACTGGAACCTTTCACGTTCCCGCTTCTGGGGTACTCCATTGCCTATCTGGCGTGATGAGAACCGTGGCGAGAAGTGCATCGGCAGTCTGGAGGAGCTGTATGCTGAAATCGAGAAGTCTGTGGCTGCCGGTATCATGCAGAGCAACCCATTGAAGGAGAATGGTTTCGTTCCTGGCGACTACAGTCAGGAAAACTATGATAAGATTGACCTCCACCGTCCATACGTTGACAAGATTGTATTGGTTAACGAGGAGGGCAAACCAATGTATCGTGAGAGCGACCTCATCGACGTTTGGTTCGATTCAGGTTCAATGCCTTACGCCCAGCTCCACTACCCATTCGAGGGAGAGATGGCACGTGGCACAGAGGCAGACCGCGATGCACTCATCCACAGCACCTACGAGGGATATGCTATTCCTCCTAAGTTCTATCCAGCCGACTTCATCAACGAGGGCGTGGATCAGACCCGTGGATGGTTCTTCACCCTGCACGCCATCGCTACCATGGTATTTGATAGCGTAGCCTTCAAGAACGTAATCTCTTCTGGTCTCGTTCTCGATGCCAAGGGTAACAAGATGAGTAAGCACGTGGGTAACGTGACTAACCCATTCGAGATGATTGACAAGTATGGTGCCGATCCTGTCCGTTTCTATATGATGACCAACAGCGAGCCTTGGGACAACCTCAAGTTCGACCCTAATGGTGTGGATGAGACCCGTCGTAAGTTCTTCGGTACCTTATATAATACCTACAGCTTCTTCGCCCTCTATGCTAATGTAGATGGTTTCGATGCTGAGGCTGCTCAGGTGCCATTCGAGAAGCGCCCAGAGATTGACCGCTGGATTCTCTCTTCACTCAATACCCTCATCAAGGGCGTTGACAGAGAGTTGGCTGGCTATGATCCAACCCGCGCAGGCCGTCTCATCGATGCTTTCGTCAACGATGACCTCTCTAACTGGTACGTTCGTCTGAACCGTAAACGTTTCTGGGGTAAGGAGATGAGCGAGGATAAGCTGAGTGCTTACCAGACTCTCTATACCTGCCTGATGACAGTGGCTAAGCTGCTGGCACCATTCGCTCCATTCTATGCAGACGAGTTGTATCACGACTTGGGCGGCGAGTTGGAGAGCGTACATCTCGATAAGTTCCCTGTAGCTGATGAGGCTGCTATCGATGCCGACCTGGAGGAGCGTATGGCCATCGCCCAGAAGATTACTTCTATGGTATTGGCATTGCGCCGCAAGGTGAACATCAAGGTGCGCCAGCCACTGCAGCAGATCATGATTCCTGCCGTAGATGATGTACAGAAGGCACACATCGAGGCAGTAGCCGGACTGTTGAAGAACGAGGTGAACGTGAAGGAGGTTAACTTCATTGAGGGTCAGGGCATTCTCGTGAAGAAGGTGAAGTGTAACTTCAGAGTGATGGGTAAGAAGTTCGGCAAGCTGATGAAGGGTGTTGCTGCCCAGATGTCAGCGCTCGATCAGGACCAGATTGCAGCCTTCGAGAAGGCAGGCAACATCACATTGAATATCGACGGACAGGAAGCCGTGGTAGAGGTAGCCGACGTGGAGATTATCTCTGAGGATATTCCAGGATGGCTCGTATCTAACGAGGGCAATCTGACCGTAGCGCTTGAGGTAGAGTTGACCCCAGAATTGAAGAAGGAGGGTATGGCTCGTGAGCTGATCAACCGTATCCAGAACCTCCGCAAGGAGACAGGTCTGGAGATTACCGACCGCATCAACGTAACTGTGGCTCCTAATGAGGAGACCAACGCAGCCATCGAGACATTCGCCGACTACATCAAGGGTCAGGTATTGGCAGACAGCATCGAAATCGGCGACAACGCAGGTGTTGAGACCGAGTTTGATGACTTTAAGTTGAACATTCTCGTAGAGAAGAATTAAATAGTTAGGAGTTAGAAGTTAGAAGTCAGGAGTTATCCGAAGCTACTTGCTTCTAACTTCTTTCCTTAAAACTCTAGTCTAATAATAACTTTTATAACAAAACAACGTCTATGGCTAACGAAAAAGCACGTTATAGCGATGTAGAACTCGAGGAGTTCCGCGCTATCATTGAAGAGAAGTTAAAGGTGGCAAAGCAGACCTACCGTGACTGTATGGCTCAGCTCAACCACTCAGATAGTAATGATGTGGTAGATACATCACCAACCTACAAGGCTCTTGAGGAGGGCAGCGAGGCACAGAGCAAGGAGGAAATCATCCAGATGGCTCAGCGCCAGCAGAAGTTCATCAAGGGGCTGGAGGCTGCGCTGGTCCGCATTCAGAACAAGACCTATGGCATCGACCGCGAGACGGGTGAGTTGATTCCTAAGGAGCGTTTGCGTGCAGTACCTCATGCCACATTGAGTGTAGCTTCCAAGGAGGCTAGAAAGAAATAATAAATGGAGAAAAAAAGGAATTTACATATCGGCTGGCTCGTCACGGCAATGGTGGTTGTGCTGCTTATCATCGACCAATGGATTAAGCTGTACATCAAGACCCACTTTTGCCTTGGCGAGTCTGTTCGTGTTACAGATTGGTTTTTTATCGATTTCATTGAGAACAATGGTATGGCGTGGGGCATGTCGTTTATCGGCAAGTTCTGGCTCAGTCTGCTGCGCTCTGTAGCCATCGTCGCTCTCATTGTCTATCTCTATCGCATCATCAAGCGGGGTACGCATCGTCTGCTCTACATCATCCTCGTAGCCCTGGTACTTACGGGTGCCATCGGCAATATGATCGATTCGATGTTCTATGGTCTGATGTTCACTGCATCCTCGCCTTATTACGTATCCTATATGGTACCGTTCGGCGATGGATATGCGCCTTTCTTCATGGGTAAGGTGGTAGATATGTTCCGCTTTCCGTTCTTCGACTATACCTGGCCGGAGTGGGTACCTTTCTGGGGTGGTCAGCAGGGAACATTCTTCGATCCTGTATTCAATTTTGCCGATGCCTGCGTCAGCGTGGGTATCATCTCCATGCTGCTCTTCTGCCGCAAGGAACTGGAGCAGCTCGGAGGAAGTAATAAGAAAAAGGAAGGGGAGAAGAAGGAGACTTCTGATAACAAGGAAGATAAGAAATAGAAAGGAGGCATGAGAATGAAGAAGTTAATGATTTGTCTTGTGGCAGTGATGGCATTGCTTTTCTGCGTTTCATCCTGCAAGCCTTCCCTGCCTAGCGGCGTCTTGTCGAAGGGCAAGATGACGGATATTCTTTATGATTATCACCTGGCTCTGGCGATGGCACACATGGATGATAACGGCGACAAGGGACAGAGCCTGGCTTACCGCGAGGCGGTGCTCAGGAAGCACGATGTCACCTCTGCCGAGTTTGATTCTTCCATGGTTTATTATATGCGTCATACCGAACTGCTGGAGGATGTGTATAAGGACCTGACCGACCGTTACAACAACGAGATTACAGCCATGGGCGGTAGTGCCAAGGAGGGAGGAGAGTTTGCTAATCTCTCTGCCACCGGCGATACGGCTAATGTATGGAATCTCGCTACATCGATGGTGTTCATGCCTGTGCAGCCGTTCAATAGTACCAGCTTCGATATCAAGGTGGATTCTACCTTCCATAAGGGCGACCGCCTGATGCTCGATTTCGATGCGCAGTTCATCTACCAGGATGGTATGCGCAATGGTGTTGCGATGCTCGCAGTGCAGTTTGGTAACGACAGTATTGCTCAGCGTACCATCATGATTCAGAGTACCCAGCATTATTCGGTGGAACTCTCTGATGATGATTCACTTGGCATCAAGAGCGTGAAGGGATACTTCATGCTGATGAATGACGATAACGGCACGGGTGTCTCTTCTCAGACCACCTTGAAGCTGATGTTCCTGGAGCATATCAAGCTGATTCGCATGCATCCGCAGAAGCCTGTGGCTGCGCCGGCAGGAAGCTCTCCATCGGTATCATCCGATAGTCTTCGCAAGGATAGTGCTTCTTCGGATGGCAAACCGTTGAGACCGCTCAAGGAAATGAAGCCGATGAAGGCAGAACCTCTTAAGACGAGATAGTGATGGAGGAGCTGAGAAGATGCGGTGCTCATACCGTGGTACTTCCCGATGGCACCATCCTGCAGCAGGCAGTGGTGGAGATTGCCGAGGGTAGGGTAGTCAACTGCTATGAGTTCCGTGAGGAGTTGCCCATGACCGAATGGCTGGGCGGAGAAATCAGGGTAGAGCGTGATGAGGAAGGCATCCTCTGCGCCCTATGGAACGGGAAAAGATTAAACAATAAACATTAAACAATAAACATTAATAATATGTTAAGCGTAGATCAATTAGAAGACAAGTTGATAGACTTGGCATTTGCTGAGGATATCGGTGATGGCGACCACACAACCTTGTGTTGCATTCCAGAGGACGCCATGGGTAAGAGCCATTTGCTCATCAAGGAAGATGGCGTTTTGGCAGGTGTAGAAATGGCTAAGAAGGTATTCGCACGCTTCGATCCTACCATGAAGGTAGAGGTTCTGTTGCAGGACGGTACCCACGTGAAGAAGGGCGACATCGCTATGATCGTAGAGGGCAAGACCCGCTCGCTGCTCCAGACTGAGCGTCTCATGCTCAACATCATGCAGCGTATGAGCGGTATCGCTACCATGACCGCTAAGTATGTAAAGCGCCTTGAAGGTACCAAGACTCACATCCTCGACACCCGTAAGACTACTCCAGGTCTCCGTATGTTGGAGAAGCAGGCTGTGAAGATTGGTGGTGGTATGAACCATCGCATCGGTCTCTTCGATATGATTCTCCTCAAGGACAATCACATCGATTTCGCTGGCGGTATCGATAACGCCATCGACCGTTGCCATGCTTATCTCAAGGAGAAGGGTCTCGATCTGAAGATTGAAATCGAGGTTCGCAGCTTCGATGAGCTCGACCAGGTGTTGAAGCACGGCGGTGTCAACCGTATTATGCTCGATAACTTCTCAGTGCCTGATACCAAGAAGGCAGTAGATATCATCGCTGGCAAGTATGAGACAGAGTCATCTGGCGGTATCACCTACGATACCATCCGTGACTATGCAGAGCAGGGTGTTGACTTTATCTCTGTAGGTGCCTTGACACACAGTGTGAAGGGTTTGGATATGAGCTTCAAGGCTTGTGATTAATATAAATAAAGGTATATTTTATGAATAAGATTTTTGCTTCAGCCCTGATGGCTGTGGCTATGTTGGGTAGTGTCTCTGAGGCTGAGGCCTGCAGCAACTTCATCGTGGGCAAGAAGGCATCAGTAGATGGTTCGGTGATGTGTTCTTACAGTGCCGACGACTACGGTATGTTCCAGTACCTCTGCCATTATCCTGCGGCTAAGCATGCCAAGGGCGAGATGCGCAAGATTTTCGATTGGGACAGCAATAAGTATTATGGCGAGATTCCTGAGGCTGCCGAGACCTACAACGTAATCGGCAACATCAACGAGTGGCAGGTTACCATCGGCGAGACTACCTATGGCGGTCGTGAGGAGATGGTGGATTCTACCGGTATCATGGACTATGGTTCACTCATCTATGTAGCTCTCCAGCGCAGTAAGACGGCTCGCGAGGCTATCAAGGTGATGACCACCCTTGCCAATACCTACGGTTACAACTCTGGCGGTGAGACCTTCACCATCTGCGATCCTAACGAGGCTTGGATCATGGAGATGATGGGTAAGGGTGCCGGTTCCAAGGGTGCTGTATGGGTAGCTCTCCGCATTCCGGATGATGCCATCTGTGCGCATGCCAACCAGAGCCGCATCGGCAAGTTCAACATGAAGGACAAGAAGAACGTGATGTATGCCAAGGATGTGGTATCTTTTGCCCGCAGCAAGGGCTGGTTCAAGGGCAAGGATGCTGATTTCTCCTGGAAGATGGCGTATGCCAAGCCTGATTTCTCAGGTCGTCGTTTCTGCGATGCACGTGCCTGGGCTATGCTGAACCACTTCTATGATATGAGTCCTTATCTGGATTGGGCACTCGGCAAGAATCCTGATGCGCAGGATATGCCTCTCTGGGTGGTTCCTAACAAGAAGGTGAGCGTTCAGGATGTAGAGAATGTGATGCGCGACCATTACGAGGGTACTCCTCTTTCTGTAGCCGACGGTTCTGACATCGGTGGTGGTATCTGGGAGATGCCTTATCGTCCTACACCATTGATGTACAAGGTGGATGGCAAGCAGTATTTCAACGAGCGTCCTGTCAGCACCCAGCAGAGTGGTTTCGTATTCGTGAGTCAGATGCGTTCATGGTTGCCAAGAGAGATTGGCGGCGTGTTCTGGTTTGCCAACGATGATGCCAATATGGCTGCGTTCACTCCTGTATATTGCTCTATGACCGAGCGTCCAGAGTGCTACAATACTCCTTGTGTTGATGCGGTGCATTTCAGCAAGAAGAACGCATACTGGGTTTGCAACATGACCAGCAACATGGTTTATCCTCGTTACAGTCTGATGTTCCCAACCTTGAAGGAGGTTCGTGATAGCTTGGACAACAGCTATTTCGCTGCTCAGGCAGGTGTTGAGAAGAAGGCTCAGGAGCTTTATGCCCAGAACCCACAGGCTGCCGTGAAGTATCTCAACGACTACAGTGTAGAGAAGGCTCAGCAGATGTTGGGTCGCTGGAACCAGCTTTTCGAGTTTATGGTGGTGAAGTACAATGATATGATCATCAAGCCAACCGATAAGAATGGTACCTTCAAGAAGACTCCATACGGTTTGGGTGCTACTCCAGTTCGTCCTGGTTATCCAGAGAAGTTTGCCAAGCAGCTTGTCAAGCAGAGTGGCGATAAGTTCCTGGTTCCAGAGGAGAAGAAATAAAACAAGAATCTCCCTATAAGTTCAGATGTCTATCACCTGGCTTATAGGGAGATTTTGTATATCGCTCCTTCAAACTTTACTTGGTGTCTAATGAGCTTTTCAATTTCTCAATATGCTCTATTGGCAACTGGGTGGCGGCTGATACCTGATCTGTAGATAAGCCCATAGCAAGAAGGCGTTGGGCTGTGGCAATATTAGCCTTGTTCTCACCCTCAGCTAATCCCTCAGCTAATCCCTCAGCTAATCCTTCAGCTCGTCCTTCTTCTCGTCCATCGGCAAGACCTTTCTGCCAGCCATCATCATATCCCGTCTTGATAACGCTGCGCTGATAGCGCAGATTCTCCATGTGACGGACATAATCATTCTTTTCCGCTACGGTCAATTTATCTATGTCCAGACATTTGCGGGCATCAGCCAAACCTGGTGCCTGGGCAGCTTCGCTGATTTCGCCAGTCTTGAGAAACTCGATCCATTCATCCAGATTGTTCACCGCCAGCTTATCAAAGTTGTTCACGCAGAGCAGATAATACTCCGGGAATATGTCTCCGGCTTCGCGATTAGTCTTGCGACCCTGAGGGATTTCATCACCGAAAAAGAGTTCACTCTGTCGGTTGGAGAGTTTCAGGATATCATTCGGCTGATGCAGTCCTTGGAACATCGTCTTGCCATGATATACATAATCCTTGGCCTGTCCCAATGTGAAATACACGATATTGATGGAATATACCTTGCGCACCTTGTCGTAATCATCGCCCAGACTGATATTATCTGTGATTACCTTGGAAACTCCATAGAGCATACGGTGGAAATAGGTATGTTCCCGGGTATTCTGTATCTCGAAGATGATGAATTCTCCCTTCTCATTTTCTGCCAGGATATCCACTCTGTTGAATTTATCATTCTCGGTCTGCTGATTGCTCTCACTATCCAGGAATCGGTTGATCTTGAATCTCTCGTTCAGCAGCGAACACATAAAGCCTTCCAGCACGGCATAGTTTGCCTTGTTGCGAAGCAGGCGCTTCATCGCCCAGTCAAATCTGATATAATTTGCCATATTCTTCCTCCATGATTAATAAATATAATGCAAAGATTGTGCCAGCGAGTGCAATGAAAGCTTGCTTTCAAATTGCCGAGCGCCGCCAATCTTCTGCAAAGATACGCTGATTTTTTGTAACTTCCAAACATTTCAGAAAGTTTTTCTTTCTGCATCTTTTAGAAAGCATATTCTGCAACTATCTTGGCGGGAGGAGTCAGCATTCCACCTTTCGGGGAGAATAGGTCAACATATATTGACTAGTTAGGACATTCTACCCCGACTTCATAACCTTACTTCGCATCCGTGCCGATAATTCAAATCGAATTAATCGGACACAATAATGCCCTGTAAGGATTTTACTTGTTATTTTTGAAAAAAAACTTTTTCTTTTGCGCATTACGCATTGTGCTTCTAAGTATAAATCGTATATCTATTAGCTATATGGGTATAGTATATTAAGAAAAATAACTATATAATAGCTTGATAGATAGATATTTATGAATATTGTCCTATCTTCGATAGTGGTAGATCCTCTTTCTAATAGGAGTGAAAAACCCTGGTAGTGGCTAAACCTCTCCCTGCTAGTACTGCTTTCTTACGCTTCTCCCTGCTAGTGCAAAAGTTCATCTTTCTGCAAGATTACTCAATCATATCTATGGTTTACAATTCTCCTATCAGTGAAGCATCACGTTCTTACGAATGATAGTCATCGCTCCTATCAGCGGTGGCTGCCGCTCCTATCAGCGATACCCATCATTCCTATCAGCGTGGTCTGTCGCTCCTATGAGCGATACTCATCTTTCCTATGAACGACTCTCTTCTTTCCTAAGAGCGATTGGCGTGCCTGATAAAAGAGTGCAAAAGTGAACATAAGAAGGCGAAAGAGTGCAGAAGACGACGGAAGCGGACGAAAGGTTACCTACGCAGATGTCACCGCAGTATTGGTAAGTGCGGTAGAGAATCTGATTCTGGAGCTTCAGCGTGGTAACCAGGTGGAGTTTGGCGATTTGGGCAAGTTCCGTCTGCAGATTGTCAGTGATGGTGCTGACAGTGCCGCTGATTTCAAGAGCGACACTCATATCAAGGGTGTCAACGTCCAGTATGCTCCAGGTCCGGAACTCTATTCTGTATTCCAGAATATGGAGTTTGTACAGGTAGCATCCCGTGCTGTACAGCGTGCCGCATTGAAGGCTGAGAAGGAGGGTGCCAAGACGATCGACATCGAGGAGGCAAAGAAGCCTGCAGGCAAGAAGCAGAATACTTCTGGCGACAGTTCTGCAGGTGGCGATTCTTCTACCGACGGCGAGCATACCTCTGGTGGCAGTACAACGGGCGGCAGTACTGATGGTGAAGGCTCTGATGGTGACAATGTAAATTTGTAGAACCATTGCATCATGGCATCATGGTAAGTATCATTTAATTTTATTCATTTAAATCTTTAAAATCTTTAGCGTATGACAGAAAAGAAGAGACAAAGACCATTCTGGGTCACCGCGATTTGCCGGGCATGCAGAAAGCCTGTCCCTGCTTCGATGCCACGAAGCTTCAGCCTCTGCTGGCTTCATAGCATCTCATGAAATTCTCCCAACCTGTATGTTCTGGCAGGTTGGGGGATTTAGTATTATTTGACCAATAATGATGTTAATTTCATTCAAATATTTGGCGTTATCAAGATTTTGCAGTATTTTTGCATCCAAAAGAATTTAAATGTGAATCAAATGGTTAAGCATTTATTAAATTAGAAAATGTTTTATCATTCTTTTAACTAGAGTCGCCCTTTGCGGCATGGATTTTAAAAACAGATGATTATGAAGCAGGTAGAAGAAAGATACATCAGCTTGCTGACCGACTTCGGTTTCAAGCGAATTTTTGGAACGGCAATGAACAAGGATTTGCTCATTTGCTTCCTCAACAGCTTGTTTAATGGCAGACAGGTTGTGAAGGACGTGTCGTATCTGAACCCGGAGCACGTGGGAGATGTCTATACCGACCGCAGAGCCATCTTTGATGTATATTGCGAGGGCGAAAACGGCGAGAAGTTCATCGTTGAAATGCAGAATGCCTACCAGACGTATTTCAAGGATCGCGCCCTTTTCTACTCAACCTTCCCTATCCGTGAACAGGCACCAAAGGGGAGTGAATGGGATTTCAGACTCAATCATGTCTATACCGTAGCCCTGCTCAACTTCAGCATGAACGAGGATGCCTTCGACAAGGAGAAAATCCGCCATCATGTACAATTGTGTGATACAGCTACCCACAAAGTATTTTACGACAAACTCGAATATATTTATGTAGAGATTTCCAAGTTCAACAAACCCCTGGAAGAACTGGATACGCTCTACGAGAAGTGGCTCTATGCACTGAAGAACCTCTATAAGCTTACCCAGCGTCCGAAGGAGCTGTGCGACAAGGTTTTCGACCGCCTCTTCGAGGAAGCCGAGATAGCCAAGTTTACTCCGCAGGAAATGAGGGAGTACGAGACCAGCAAGATGGCATATCGCGACATCAAGAATTCCGTAGATACTGCCAAGCGTGAAGGTATAGAAATAGGTAGAGCAGAAGGCAAACATGAGGCAAACACAGAAACAGCACAACGATTGCTGGCAATGGGACTTTCTGCCGAACAGGTTGCCAAAGCTACCCAACTGCCTTTGGAAATCATTAAGAATCTGAGCAATTCATAAAAAACAGAAAGCTGAGATGTAGATTACGAATATCACCATATAATCAAGGGTCTATACGCCACTTGTCATCGTGGCATATAGACCCTTGTCGTTTCCCGTGAGGTGCGGGTAAATATAATTGCTGAGCACCTAATACTCCTGCCCAGCTTAGGAGTTTATCTAATGTTAGTACTTTTCAAATTTGATATTTCCACATGTTATGGAGTGGAATATTTTTCCAAGAAATCGTACTCCTAAATGATCGTCAGACCTTACATAATTCGCAGATTCAACAGATTGCCACCCTTCATCATCACTTCCTGTCATAACCTTTTGATCTTTTGACAAAGTTAAATCTACAACATAATCAGTAGGTACACCATCAAAGATACTGATACCTGCAGCGGAAATATTACCTAATGTCACCGATTTTAGTTTTGGACAACCGGCAAAGGCAAAGTCACTTATAGATGAAACTATCGGAGCATAGATTGTTTCAAGACCAATACAATGCTGAAAAGCATACCTGTCTATACTCTTTACCTCTGGCAAGCTAATTGATTTCAGCGGTTGACAATCCGAAAATGCATTAGACGGCAAAGCCTCAACTCCGTAAACAGTTAATTCTATACTGCCTTCACTTGCACTTTTTAGAGCTTCTCTTATAGCATCAAACACACTCTTATCTGCATTTGCATCTAAAGTGATTTCAATGTTCTTTTTGTTCGCAGCCAAAGCCTTTTCTATCACCAGTAAGGCATTTTCTGTAGTTGTTACAGCATCGCCCCCTTTGATAACGCTGCCTGTACTCCAATCAGTAACATTTACATTTCCTACCGCAGCCTTATCCTTACCTATTTTTACATTATAGGTATAGCTCTGAGCATATTCGTGAGCAGGAATACCCTTTACAAACAAGTCTTTTGACAATGTTGGATTGCCATCTTCATCATTGTATGTCACTGTGAGTTTGAGGAAATTCTCTCCATCTTTTTTTTCACCAGGTGCAACCAATGCATAGAAGACATTATTGCCATTCTCATCAGGAGTTGGATCTTTATAAGCTGTGATTTCTTCTATGTTCTCATTTTCTCCTACTTGCTCTTCTGCCGAAACATGAAGTTTTGAATAAACTTTTACATCGGTAAGCACAGGCTTCAGTCCATCGAATTCATTGCCAAAAGAACTTACTCTGACAACAACACGAGCTGTTTGACGCTGAAAATATAACTCCAACATTCTATCTTGAGGAGCTTTAGGCTCAGTTCGACTAGTCCACATATAATCAGACTTGGCTATTTTGTCAAGGGTAGATTGGTCAGCAGACACATATCCACTATATATCGTATTTACAGTGTTTTCACTTGCGCTATAAGGGTATATTGCTCTGAAATCCTGTACGCCACCCGTCCAACACAAATAGTCACCATTTTCTGGTATCCAATTGTCACCACTTTTAGTGTAATTTACGGTTTTACCATTAGTCAATATGCGGATTAAATCGCCATCATTAAACACAGACAGAGCTTCTTCTGTTTTGCCCACTGGATTACTACGTGTAAAAATACTATTTTTACCAACGTTGGCTGTAACCTCAACTACATTGCTCAAAGTATTTATACCTTGCTCTTCCTCATTAGAGCAAGCAGCGAGCATTGCAACAAATGCTAATGCGCCAATATATTTTGTTATCTTCATATTTTGTATCTATTAATGTCAAACAAACTTTTATTCTGTCTCTAAATTGTCGGTATACTCTTCCCCCCAAGGACTTACCCCTATGTAACTTATCTGTACCACATCCTTGCCTACCAATAAATGCAACTGATGGCTTTTCCCTGACAAAAATACAACATCATTTTCTGTAGCAGTCCAAACATAAGAATTGCCATTCACTTTAAAACCGATGCTAAATTTCCCAGATGTGACAGACTGTGGAATTACAATAGCTGAATAGTTGAAAGTTGGATGGGCTGTTTTTTCATCGGCTCCATTGAATTTAACAACCTCAGGAGTAATAGCAGTTGCACCTTGGGTGTTATCAACTTTTGCAACTATTGATTCTGCTGTAAAATCCACCTTACTACTTAGGATAGTTCCATTTATCTTTACATCTGTTACTGATTCTGCCGTAATAGGCTTTTCCTTGTTTTGGTTAAACTCATCTCTTAGCTCGATAGTCAGATTCAACTGACTAAGGATATGGGAGAATGTAATGTCAACAGCTTGGTTGGCATTCAATTCCGTACCAGGAGTAAAGTTCTTTTGTCTATAAACAATGAAGTCTGAAGTATAGTTATTAGCATTGCTTTGGTCTGCCTGTACAGCAAAAGCGTAATCATTATTTCCGAAGACTTTAACTTTGCCATTTGCATCTTCGGTAGTCTCCTGATATGGCGCATAAGCCAGAATATCAACAGCGGTAGTTGAATTCTGCCAAAACATCTGGGTAGCCGGAATCCAATTGCTGCCTTCCTGTGATACCTTGATATTATCATAGGTATATTTTTCGCTATTAGCATTTTTGATGCAGAAGCCGAACGATTTAAGCTTGTCCGTACTGTTTCCATAAGAGGCACGGGTATTCATGCCATCTACGCTTGTCATGATTCTGACCACATTATCCATTGGATAATTGCTCTGTGCCAATTCATCCTCACTGGAGCAGCTGGCAAAAACTGCCGTTGCCAAAGCTGCCATTGTTAATATTTTAATTGCTTTCATATTGTCGAATTTTATGTTTTAATTTTAAGAAAGTTAATCATAAGCCTCACCCTTGATAGGTTCGCCTGTAGAACCCCAGTCGGAGATGTTTACATCGCCAAGTTTTATGACGTCACGTCCTACCTCCAGGTTGATGGTGGTAATCTTGCCACTCTCAAACTTGAAAGGAGTGCCATTGTCGTAGATGAAGTCCTTTCCGCCAATGGTGATGGTAATCTTCTGAACACCATCCTGCGGGATGATGATGGAAGCATATTTCTTGTTGGCAGTTAAAGCTGGCATGTCGAAGTCGGCTTTATCTTCTGCTACAGCAGATGGGGTGACAACCTTGGTCAGATAATTGACGGTTGCTTTTTTTGCGGCATTGCCTACAGCTACCTTATCTACGGTAGGTCCCTCTGTTCCCCATTGATTCTTATAGGTAAGGTTCACCACAAGTTTTGCCATTACATGGGTAAAGGTAAGAGGAACTGTTTGCGGTTCATCGACATTATAGGATAAGCCATCTTTGTTGACTGCCACCAAGAGGTCGCTTTCCACTTGCTTTGTCTCATCGAATGTATATTCTCCGGCAGAAAGGTCGGATATAGCTGAAATAGGGTATACACCGATAAAATAATGCTTGTCGCGGTTGTTCTTCCACAGCATCTGTGGAGTGGATACCCATGAACCGTTAGTCAACTTGTTGATAGCGTTGTTCACCACACGCTCTC
>ERZ1035025.161-NODE-161-length-48894-cov-6.073097_pt1 | contig 48894 bp, 39 predicted proteins | sample MGYA00520619_ERZ1035025 | MGnify/ENA primary metagenome ERZ1035025 (study PRJEB33766, sample SAMN09781742) | gut metagenome | biome: gut microbiome | host: Homo sapiens | place: Madagascar | study: EMG produced TPA metagenomics assembly of the PRJNA485056 data set...
CGACGCGCTGCTTCTGGCCGCCAGAAAGTTCGCGCGGATAGCTCTTTTCCTTGTCGGTAAGCCCAACGCGCTTCAGAAGGGCGCGCGCCGCTTCTTCGGCCTGCGCCTTCGGGATTTTCTTAACCTTAGTAGGCGCCAGCGTGATGTTGTCGATCACCGTCATATGGGGGAACAGATCGTAGCTCTGGAACACCATGCCAACCTTCTGGCGAAGCTCGGTGAGGTCCTTTTCGGAGCTGGTGACTTCCTTGCCGTCAACCTTGATGGTGCCGCCCTGAATGGGCTCAAGGGCATTGATGCAACGCAGGAACGTGGACTTGCCGCATCCCGAGGGGCCGATAACCACGATTACCTCGCCGCGCTTAACGGAAAGGCTGATATCTTCCAGAACCACGTTGTCGCCGTAGGCTTTCTTAAGATGCTCAATGGAGAGCAGGGCGGTATCGCTCATTGCTTAGTTCCATTTCTTCTCGAGGTGGTTTGCCAGCATGCTGATGGGCCAGCAAATTACGAAATACAGCAACATAATGGTGCCGTAAATGCCGAATACGGCGTTGGGGGAGGTCATGCGGTTCGCCTCGATGATCTGCTGGCCAACCTTCATCATCTCGATAACACCGATCATCAGCAGCAAGCTGGTTGTTTTGATCATGCGGGTGATGAGATTGATAGATGAGGGGATAAGGCGGCGGATTGCCTGCGGGATGATTACCTGGCGGTAAATCTGCGCCTTGTTCAAACCCAGTGCCGCAGCGCTTTCATATTGCTGCTTCGGGATGCTGGTAAGGGCGCCGCGAACCAGGTCGCCCATTTCGCCGGTGCCCCAGAACACAAACACGATGATGGAGGAAAGCTCCGCCGAGATATTGAGACCCATAACGCGCGTAGCGCCGAAGAACACGATGTAGAGCAGCACCAGCTGCGGCATAATGCGCACGATTTCCAGGTACAAACGGGAAATAACCTTGGCAACAGGGTTCTTCCATGTCATGAAGATACCGAACAGCATGCCCAGGATAATGCTGAGCACGACGGAGATCGCGCTGATCTGCACCGCAACCCAAAGGCCCTGCAGAAGGCGGGTGGCGTTTGAGCCCATGAACAGAACATCAAGCCCCAAAGCTTCCATGGCGCAACCTCCTTTCGATGTACGTACCGGCAACGGAAACCGGCACCAGGATAATGAGGTAAAACGCTACGAGCATTACCAGGCATTCGGTGGTTTTGTAGTACAGACCCATCAGGTCTTTTGTGACGAACATGAGGTCCATCAGGCTGATTGCGGAAAACACGCTGGTTTCCTTCAGCAGGAAGATCACGTTGGCGACAAACGAGGGGAAGCTTAGCGAAACTGCCTGTGGAAGCACCACGTAGCGCATGGACTGCAGCCTCGAAAGGCCCAGGCTGATGGCACTTTCGCGCTGGATGGGCTCAACGTTCTCCAAGCCGGCGCGAAACGATTCAGCCATATAGGCGCCACCGTGCAATGCGAGGCCAACCATGCCGCACACTTCCGGCGTGATGGAAAAGCCCATGCGAGGCAGGCCGAAATAGAAGAAGAACAGCTGAATAAGCAATGGCGTATTGCGGAACAGCTCGATGTATACGCGGCAAAGCTGGCGAAGCATAGGGATGCGGAAATGCACGATCATGGCCACAACGAGGCCGATGATGATGGATCCGGCGATGCCGATCCATCCAATGCTCAACGTCAGCCACGCCGCATCCTCATACAGAGGAAGGTATTGCGCCATGGCGTCGAAGTTCAACGCGGGGTCCTTTCTACATTGCAAAACCTATCAGTTTGATAGGATTAAGGGGGATTGTAGAACGATGGCAATGCAAGTCAAGCATTTTCGAGGGCAAGACGGCATGCCTTGGCAAAAAGCCAACAGCTTTACATATTACTGGTTTAAGCGACCATTGTGGCACTCGGCGTGCGCGAATCTCGTATTCGGCGAAGTATGGCGGTTTGCGTTTCGACGGGGTGTTAGACTTCGGTGGTAAAAGCGCGGCGCGAAATCGCGGTCCGCCTGATTTCGCCTTCTGGTGCAGGGCTTGTTGCTGACAATCGGCGCCTGCATGGGGGTGGGTTGCACGCTACCTGTGCCACATGGACGATCCGAACTCGGTGCCTGCGTTGGGGGCTTGCCGTTAGCTGGCGGTTGCGGGTGACCCGGTGGCAATCGACGCCTGCGTTGGGGGCGGTGGGGCTTAAAGCTTGCCGCGATTATGAGAACCCATTGCCCGAAAATGGAAAGGAAGCATGTTTTGAGCGAACCGGAAAAGCAGGAGGTCCCTTTTAAGGAAGTGGCGCGAAAATTCGTTAGCTACTACAAACCATTCACATTCCTGTTCGTTGCTGACTTGGTATGCGCAACGTTGCTCGCCGCCATCGATTTGGCATTTCCCCAGATCCTCAACTTCTTTGTGCGCGATTTCTTCGTCAATGCGCGTGATGCCATCATGGGCGTGCTGCCGTGGGTGGCTGCCGGGCTGATGGCAATGTATGTAGTGCGAAGCCTGTGCCAATACTTCATTTCCTGCTGGGGCCACATCATGGGTGCGCGCATGGAGGCGCGGATGCGCATGGATTTGTTCCGGCAGTATCAGCGCCTAAGCTTTTCGTACTACGACCGCAACAACACCGGCGAAATGATGTCGAAGCTGGTTACCGACCTGTTCGATATTTCGGAAGTGGCCCACCATGGTCCCGAGAACCTCTTTATCGCAACCTTGAAAATCGTTGGCTCATTCACGCTGCTGATGTTCATCAATGTCCCGCTTACGCTGGTGATGCTGGCAGTAACGGCAATCATGGCCACGTACGCGTTTGTTCAGAATTACCGCAAGCGCATAATCTTCCGTCAGAATCGCGTGCGCATGGCGGGTTTGAACGCGCGTTTGCAGGATTCGCTGGGTGGCATTCGCGTGGTGAAGGGTTTTGGCAACGAGCATATCGAGATCGACAAGTTCGGCCACGCCAATGAGGAGTTCATTGAAACGAAGGAGCTTTCGTATCGCTTCATGGGCCAATTCCAAATGGCATCGAGCTTTTTCACGGGCGCGTTGTACACGGCAACTATTGTGGGCGGCGGCCTGTTTGTTGCGCAGGGCATCCTTGATCCTGCCGATATGGTTATGTACGCGCTGTACATTGGCATCTTTATTGCTCCCGTGGAGCTGCTTATCAACTTCACCGAAACGTTCCAGAAGGGGTATGCGGGCTTTCGCCGTTTCGTCGAAACGCTTGCCGAACGTCCAGGGGTGGAAAACAAATCGAATGCCATTGATCTTGGTGCCGTGGTTGGCGAAGGGGGCGCTCCGAGCATCAGCTATTCGGACGTTCATTTCTCGTATGTTGACGGCAAGGAAGTGTTGCGTGGCTTGGACCTTGAGGTGCCTGCGGGGTCCACGGTGGCGTTGGTCGGTCCTTCGGGCGGCGGAAAGACAACCACGTGCTCGTTGCTGCCGCGTTTTTACGATGTGAATTCCGGTTCGGTGAAAATCGACGGTGTTGATGTGCGCGATGCCACGTTGGAGTCGCTTCGTGCGCAGGTGGGCATCGTGCAGCAGGACGTGTATCTGTTCGAGGGCACCATTCGCGAGAATATTCTGTATGGCGATCCGTCCGCTTCCCAGGAGCGGGTTGAATGGGCCGCGCGTCAGGCAAATATCCACGAGTTTATTGCTGGCTTGGAAGATGGCTACGACACGCTTGTGGGCGAGCGCGGCACCCGCCTTTCGGGTGGTCAGAAGCAGCGTATTGCCATCGCGCGCGTTTTCTTGCGCGACCCTCATATTCTGGTGCTGGATGAAGCAACCAGCGCGCTGGACAACGAAAGCGAAGAGCGCGTCCAGGCATCGCTTGAGCGTTTGAGCGAAAACCGCACCACCTTGGTAATCGCGCATCGCCTTTCCACCATTCGCAACGCCGATTTCATTGCCGTGGTGGACGAAGGGCGTGTGGTCGAGGTGGGCACCCATGAAGAGCTGCGGGCTCAAGGCGGCATCTACGATCGCTATTACCGCATGCAGTTCGCGGGCAAGCGGGAAGCGGAGTAGCTTTTTGCTTCGGTTGGGCGGCGTTCGGGGTTGGGCGGCGTTCGGTCGGACCGCCCAACTGTGACGCTGTGAATCCACCTCAACACCTGCGCTGAAATGGGACTGCACGTTTGCCGGGCGGGTTGAAACATGCCCTGTGATTGTTTGCGGCAATTGTTGACGTGGCAGGGCAATCCGGGTGTACCCTGTGCTTGTTAGATAAGGCAAACTTTCAGGGAAAGGCCCAGGATGATCAGAACTGTGGTTGATATCGATGGCATGATGTGCGGCATGTGCGAATCGCATGTCAACGATGCCGTGCGTAACAACTTCAAAGTTAAGAAGGTGTCCTCCTCGCATGGTAAGGGACGCACCGTAATCGAATCGGAGGCTCCTCTTGACGAAGGCGAGCTCCGTCGCGTGATCGACGCGACTGGCTACGAGGTGCAGCAAATAACTTCCGAAGAAGTTCAGAAGAAGGGCTTGTTCGGCGGATTGTTTGGGAAATAGTTCGAACAAGCATGGTGAGCCATTGTTGTTGCTGAGGTGGCAGCGTTTTGATGGCGAAGCGGCCCTAGCGAATGCGGCAAGGTTCGCAAAAGCATTCCCGCTGCGCAGCCTTCGGAATAATCCTATCGCACGCGATAGGGCTTGTTTCCCCAATAGAATTTCAGCAGGTGTTTCTTGGGTGCGCCAAGTGTTCCCACCAAATCGAGCGTAGCCACGGCGGCATCGTGCGCGGCATTCGGGCGGCGCAGCGATTCGCCTCCGCTCAGCATGGTTTGAAGCTGGGCTGGATTATCGTGGATTTGCTGCAAGCGCTCAACCAGCTCTTCTGCCGTTTCAGCGGTAACGGCAGCGCCGGCTTTGGTGACCGTGAAGGTGTTGGCGCGTTCCTGGCCGTACGACTTACCCACCAAAACCAAGGGCAAACGCGCGCACAGGCACTCGGTGGTTGCCAGGCCGCCCGACTTTGCCACGATCATGTCGCTTGCTTCCATCAGCTGCGGAATGCGCTCGATGTAGTTGTACACGGAAACGTTCGTGATACCCCGTTCCGCCAAGAACCCTTTCAGCCCATTGGCGTACTCTTCGTCGGCGCCGGCTAGGAAAGCGAAGTGCATGTTGGGGAATTCGGAAAGAAGCGGCACGACCTTGTTCACGATTTCGCGGAATGGGATATAGGGCTGTGAATGGCGAGCGCCAGCCATAACCATGACGATCATCTTATTTTGCGGAAGGCCGAACTGCTTCAGCACTTCAGCGCGATCGATGGGGTCGGTAAAGCCTTTTCGTACGGGAATGCCCGTGACCTTGATGTGGCTTTCGGGAACCTTTCGCGGTATAAGTTCCTTCACCATGGTTTCGTCTGCGGCGCAGAACAGGTCGCAGTCAAGGTGCGGCCACAGGCCCTCGGCACCGTAGTCGGTGGGGATGCACGTTACGGGGAAGGTTTGCCCGGTAACCATTTTTGCGGCAACCGATGCGTTGGCCGCAACGATATGCGTAGCCAAGATGGCGATAGGCTTGCGCTTCTGGATGATTTTGGTGAATGGAGCGAACATGAACGGCGACCACGCCGAACCGCCGCCCCACAACAGGCGCCCGGTAAAAGTGCGATGCCAGGTGATGTCGTAGAGCCAGTTGAATGAGACGGTTACGTTGGCGGTTTTGTCGCCGTCGAATTTTATATAGCCGTAGTCGAGGATGTCCAGAACAGCGATTTCGGTGTTTTCCGGCAGGGCAGGGTGCTTGCCGCACAGATCTTCAAGGGCTTGGGCGGTTGCCTGCGCGGCGCTGCGATGGCCTGAACCAACAGAGGCGTACGTGATGACAACCAAGGGACGATTCGAGGTTTCGTCACATGTGGTGGTGATCATCGCGCCTCCTTTCGGTTGTGGCTTTGCGCTCTGCGGCAAACCCGAAAGGGATGCGCGCTCTTGTTCCATTTGGCGCGAGACAGTATGCGCCAAATATCAGGGTCTTATTTCGTCTAGTCTATCTAACCAGAAATAAGGCACAAACGGGAGGAACGTTGTTGCAAAAACCGCGGTAAGAGCGTAAGCGGGTGGCTAATCTGCGGGAGTGGGCATTTTAACTCTTGCGGAAAAATTGATCGTTGCGTATACTTCTATGGCGCTTGTTTTTAGCGTCGGGAGTGCCAACGTGGCTCAGTTGGTAGAGCAACGCATTCGTAATGCGTGGGTCGCCGGTTCGAGTCCGGCCGTTGGCTCCATCGAATTTGCAGGTCAGTCGTTTACGCGGCTGGCCTTTTTTGTTTTTCTTGACCCAAATAGCCAGCTCGGAAAGGTGAGAATATAGGGACAGATACCGTTTCCCCGCTCAGCAAACAGGGCCTAGCTTGTGTTGAGATTCGCTAGCTAGGCCCTGTCTTTTTTGCGCCATGGCCAAGCAGGAAAACAGCGCCTGTCCCAATATTCCCGCTTTCTTCGCGGCGGGGCTTTTGAAGGCTCGCGTTTCTCGCCGTTCCTTTTGCTAGATTTTGATACTGTTGGGAAGAATCAAAATAAGCATGCTTAGTTTAGCATTATTAAAATAACGGCTGCGCTTGTGCGGCCGCTCGTGAAGAAGGATGGCTTTCGTGACAGAGGGTTCAGTGCGCACAAAGCTCGCAACGGTTGCATTGGTTATCGTGGGTTTTGCCTTGGGTTTTGCAGAGTTCATCGTTATCGGCATCACGCCCGATATCGCCGAAGAATATGGCATCTCTCTTGCTTCTGCTGGTAATCTGGTGGGCTTCTTTGCTATTTCCTATGCGGTGTCAACGCCGATCATTGTGCTTTCTACTGGGCGTTTTCGCAGGTTTCCCCTGTTCGTGACGTTTCTTGCGGTGTTCAATGCAGGCAACCTCCTGGCCATTGCGGCTCCTACGTATGAAACGCTGTTGGTGGCCCGTGTGCTAACTGCGGTGGTTTCAGGTGTGCTGCTGTCCACGGTAATGACGTTCATTAACGACATCGTTCCTCGCGAACAGTCGGCACGCATTATCTCGTTTGTTTACGCGGGCTTTTCGGTTGCCAGTGTTTTGGGCACGCCTGTCGGCACGCTGCTTGCCGATGCGTTTGGCATTAAGTCGGCGTTTATGGCGGTAGAAGCCGTGGCGCTTATTGTTACGGTGCTGCTGCTGATTTCTGTGCCGCGCTCCGGTTCCACCGACGTTTCTTCTCGCGTGCGTGATCAGCTGGTGATTCTGAAGGATCGCCGCATCATATTGGTGCTCATCATGAAGGGATTCGGCATGGCGGCAACGTACGTGTTCTACGTGTACGTAACGCCTACCTTGGAAGATGGCGTGGGCCTTTCGGTGTGGATGGTAAGTATCGTGCTGTTCTTCTACGGAGCCGCAACGATCGTTTCCAATCTGGGTAGCGGCTCCATCGCTCAGCATTACGGCTTGGCGAAAATGCCCCTCATGTTCGGCTTGCAGGCACTCGTACTCCTGCTGCTTGGCCCCAGCCTTGCTTCGGGTAATACCGCACTTGCCGTGATTAACGTGGTTCTTACGGGTGTGTTTATCTATCACATGAATGCTCCGCTGCAAACGTTCTTGTTGCAAACTTCAGCCAAGGATTATCCGAAGGCGCTTACCCTTGCGTCTGCCGTCATGCCCACCTCTTCCGACTTGGGTATCGCTACGGGATCGTTCCTTGGCGGCGTGGTGGCTTCAGGCCCTGGTTTTGTGTGGGCGGGCCCGGTGGGTGCCCTGTTCGCAGTTGTCGCCGTTGTTGCTGCCGTGCTGATCTTGCAGCCGGAAAACCGCAAGCGCGAAACCGCACGGTAGAAAAGAGCCGCGAAAAGAGCGCTACCTTGTGTGCGGCAGCCGATTTAGGGAGTCTGCCGCGTGAAAAAGAATAGTGAACCGTGAAGGGCTGCCTCGATGCCGCATGCACCTCTGTTTCTTCAGTACGGGAAACAGGGGGTGTATGCTGGCATCAAGCAGCCCTCTTGTGTTTTGCGGGGTCGGCCTGGCAGTGAACCTGCGGTTTGGCGCAGTGAGCGTTCCTGATAAAAAGCGTTCCTAGTACAGGAAGCCGAGCTTCTTCGCTTCGTGGGTAAGCTCGTCGCGGAAATCGGGATGCGCGATGCTGATAAGGCGCTGCGCGCGGGTGGGGATGTCGGCCCAGCGCAAGTCGACCACACCATATTCGGTTGCAATGAAATGCACATCGTTGCGTAGGCTGGTTATGGCGCTGCCTGGTGCCAAAGTGGGCACGATTTTCGAAACGGGACCGTTCTTAGTGTGCGCCACGCTCGTTACGGCGATAAAGCCACGACCTCCCTTTGAGTTTTTCACGCCTCGCACGAAGTCGAACTGTCCGCCGCTTGCGGAGTACTGACGTGCGCCGATGCTTTCAGCGCACACTTGTCCGGTAAGGTCGATGCTTACGGCGGTGTTCACTGAAACCAGGTTGTCGTTCCTAGCGATGAAGGCGGGATTGCATACCATTTCGTAGGAGGAATAGTACATGCTGGGGTTTTCGTGGATGAAGTCGTACAGACGCTGCGTGCCAGTCGAATAACCGGCAACTGAAACGCCTGGCATGAAGTTCTTTCGCGAGTTGTCGATGACGTCCTTTTGCTGCAGCTCGACAAAGGCATCCGAGAACATCTCGGTGAAGCAGCCTAGATGCTGCTTGCTTTCCAAGCCTGCGGCGATAGCGTTGATGATGCCGCCGATGCCCAGCTGAATGGTGTCGCCATCATTTACGCGATCAACAATGAATTCTGCAACTTTGGCCTCTTCGGGTGTTGGTGCGGGCACCTGCACGTTTTCGAGTTGCTCTTCTTGCAGCACGAAGGCGTCGATGGCGCTCACGTGGTAGTTGTGCGAATCACCGAATACGCGGGGAAGGCGCGGGTTGATCTGCGCAATTATATGTTTTGCGCCACGCAATGCGCCTTGTTCGAACCCTAAGGGGCCGATATTGCAATTGCCTTGAGCGTCGGGCGGCGTCATTTGGACTACGGCGTAGTCGAGCCCAACTTCTTCCAGCATGCGATTGGTGTCCGAGAAATGAACGGGAATGTGCGCAACGCACTTTGACCCGTTGGCAAAGCCGGTGCGTTCGTTGGGCCCGGCGAAGTAGGTGTGGTAGCGGAACTGCTCGGGGGTTACATCGAGTCCCGCGAAGGTGATGTCTCCGTTCATCCAGTTGCCGTATAGGTCGATGCCGGTTAACGCTCCTTCTGCAACCCTGCTGATCAGCGCATTGATTATGGTGGTTGGTACGTGGAGGCCGCCCGTATAGATTTTCTGGTTGCCGGTTAGATGCTGCTCGAATACCTGGTTTACGGTTATTTTCTTACGCTCGTATTCATCCTGCCAGTCCATGGTCCCTCCTGGTAGTTCCTTTTTTTGCTTGGGCGGAAAGGCCCAAGGCCCCTGAATATAAGAAAACGGCGGTCGCGCAATCCCCATTGCACGCCGCCGTTTAATTGTAGCGCTGTTTGCTCTGTTACATTTCGTCTGGTGAGAGCGGGAAATCTACGCCCGTCCAGATCTCAAAGGCGCGGGCACCCTGGAAGAACAGCATTCCCTCGCCGTTGATGGTGGTGCAGCCTGCTTCTTTGCCCATTTTCAGTAGCTCGGTTTCTGCTGGCTGGTAAATAGCGTCTTGGATTACCAGGCCTGGATGCAAGAACGATGCGTCGGGAATGGGGGATCGTCCTTCGAGCTTGCCCATGCCGATGGGAGTGGCGTTTGCCAGAAGATCGGCGTCGGCCAGTTGTGCGCGCAAGTCGTCCAGATCGTTTGCGTCGTGACGGCTGATTTTGCAGCCAGTTTTCTCGGCAACGAGGGCAACTTCTTCAGCAACACGCTCCCACGATTTGCCTGTGCTGGGGCTGAATACCACGATTTCTCCTACGCCGTCGAGTGCTGCCTGTGCGGCGATGGGGGTTCCAGCGCCACCCATGCCCATAAGGACCATTTTCTTTCCTTTGGCATCGACGCCGTGTTCTTCGAATGACTTCATGAAGCCGTAGCCATCGGTGCTGTATCCGGTGAGAACGCCGTCTTCGTTGACGATGGTGTTGACGGCGCCTACCATCTCGGCGATGGGATCAAGCTTGTCTAGGAACGGGATAACCGCAATCTTGTTCGGCATAGTAAGGTTGCAGCCGCGCATATTCAGAAGGCGGATTGCGTCGGTTGCCTGCTTCATGTCTTCGCCGGGAACGCGGAAGGCCATGTAAGCGTAATTCAGCCCGGCGCGTTCGAATGCTCGGTTGTGAAGGTGGGGCGATTTGCTGTGTGCAACGGGGTCGCCGAACAGGCAAATTAGACGCGTTGCGCCATTGATGTCTTGCGTCATGGTGGCTTCTCTCTCCTTGAATAATGGGTGCCAGGGCGGCACTGCGGCGGTTTGCCGAAGGCGAGCCAATGGCCGGACTCGTATTCCTGCTAAAAAACGTATCAATCCTTGTTTGGATTCTATCATTGCGCTTCTATATTGATGCATTCAAGCGATTGCGGATAACTATAGTTCTAAGGGCTTGTCGGCAAACAGCCTGATTGCAGCGTGGGATGCTGACTTTGCTCTCGGAATTTTTTTTCGGCACTGTAAAGGCGTGCTTTGCCTGACCTTACTCAGAGCCACAGAGGGGTGTGCTGCCCGGTGCCCCATTGCAGTCTGAGATAGGCCGTCGATGAACTTCGGTGGCAATCATCCGGCGCCTGGCCATGGCAAGATATCGCCCCGGTGCGTTCCCGAAGGGGCCTCGGACGGGAAAAGCGCCACTTCGTGGCAACATATCGCCGCCATGTATTCAGATACAGCTTATTTTGGCAAGATATGCGCGCCATGCATCCAAAAAGCCCCGCAGAGCGCCGTTGGGGAATACGCCGTGCGAACATCTTGCCACCAAGGGGCGCTTTCGCCGTCCGAAGCCCCCAAATCATGCACGGCGCACGAATCTTGCCGCCCTCTGACGGACTTGCCCCTGCGCAGGGGCTCCTGCCCGAGCAACCGCATCGCGGGATCGCCTTTCAACGGCTTGGCCCTTGCGCAGGGATGCCTGCCCCCCCCTCGGAGCCGCAAAGGCGCACGCCGCTCGGCATTTCCCCGAAAGAAGGCGAAATGCGTGCCGCGCCCCGTTTCAACAAATGCTCGACGCAATGCGCTGTCGACTATCGAATCCGTATTGGCTTTGAATATCAGAGCGTGTCTTTACTGGCATAAAATGGAGAAGTGGACCCGCAGGGGCGTGTCTATTGCTTTTCGACTCCTGTTGTCTTAGAACTAATCACACAAAGAATTTTTGTTGCATAACAGAATCCGTTTGTTTCCAGTTTGTTATCGTTCGCCAAAGTTCGCATTTTGATGCGTAAACGGGGTGTACTATCTAATCTCGTAGTTGAAAGGAATATCCATGGAAGACCATAAGCTTTCCCTGTACGACAACATCGCAAAGGTCAATGCCGTCGATCCAGAACTGTACGAGCGTTACCCCGTAAAGCGCGGCTTGCGCAACAGCGATGGTTCTGGCGTAATCGCGGGCGTTACGAATATTTCCAACGTACACGGTTACCTGATGAATGAGGGCGATAAGGTGCCTGACGAAGGCAAGCTTACCTTCCGTGGTTACAGCATCTACGATCTTGTCGGCGGCGATGCCACCAAGCGTCGTGGTTTTGAGGAAATCGTGTATCTGCTGCTTATGGGGGAGCTTCCCACATCAAGCCAGCTCGATGTGCTTGTTGAAGCGCTTGATGCTCAGCGCAATTTGCCCGATGGCTTCACCGCTTCGAAGATCATGAGCACGCCTTCGCACAACATCATGAACCTTCTGCAGCGTTCGGTTCTTATGTTGTATGCCGACGACCCAAAGGCGGAAGAGCGTTCCTTCGAACACGAGATCGGCACGGCAATCTCGCTCATCTCTCGACTGCCGCGCATTATGGTGTTGGCCCACTATGCCAAGCGTGCTGCGTTCTACAATGAGTCGATGATCATGCATCGCTTCATTCCGGGGCAATCCACTTCCGAAACCATCCTTTCCATGTTGCGTCCCAACCGCGAGTTCACTCCTGAAGAAGCACGTATGCTTGACATCATGATGTCTTTGCATGCTGAGCATGGTGGCGGCAACAATTCAACCTTCACTTGCCGTGTTCTTTCTTCTGCCGATACCGATCCGTATGCTGCTTATGCGGCTGCTATCGGTTCTTTGAAGGGCAGTAAGCATGGTGGTGCAAACCATAAGGTTCTGGCCATGCAGAAGGAAATCAAGGAAAACGTTAAGAATTGGGAAGACGAAGACGAAGTAGCTTCCTATATTGCCAAGATCGTAAACAAGCAGGCATACGATCACACCGGCTTGATTTACGGCATGGGTCATGCGGTATACACGCTTTCCGATCCGCGTGCAGTTATCTGCAAGGATTTCGCAACAAGGCTTGCCAAGGGTACCGAGTTTGAAGCAGAACTGAATTTGCTTAAGCTCATCGAGCGCCTGAGCCCTGAAGTAATCTTGCAGGAAAAGGGTACCAAGAAGGATATGTGCGCAAACGTTGATATGTATTCTGGATTCGTGTACTCCATGATGGGCATTCCGCAGGATATGATCACTCCGCTGTTTGCCTGCTCTCGTATGGCTGGTTGGGCTGCCCATCGCTTCGAGGAGCTGGTAAGCGGCAAACGCATTATCCGCCCCGCATACAAGACGGGCGTGAAGGCTCGCGTCTACAAGCCTATCGAAGAGCGCTAAGCGTTTTTCGCTCGTTATATCCACAAGCATAATAGCGAAAGGCCCCTCGGGGCCTTTTTTGTTTGCTGCTTTTCTTCGGCGATGGCTATGGGCGCCAAATTCCGGCAATGGCTGGGGGCCAAGCTTCGGCGATGGCAGGGAACCAAGCTCCGGCGATGGCTGCGGGTGCCAAATAATGGCAAGATTCGCATATTTTGTACTCTCGGGCAGGAAAGCCTGGCTTTTCTGGCGAGATATTCGCGAAATGTACTGTTCGACAGCGCTTTCCCTGTTTAAAGCGTACATAATAAGCCATTTCTGACAAAACAGGCTGTCCGAGGGTACATTTCAGCGATATTCTGCCAGAAAGTCGCTCTTTGGTTGCCCGAGGGTACAAAATGCTTGTTTCTTGCCATGCCTTGTTTGGAGTTTTCCCTGAAACAGCAAGATAATCTGCCCTCATACTTTGTCTGGGCGCATCGCCTGAGGTCTTATATGGTGAGTCCACGCACTTGGCCTCTGTTGTTGTCTGGGCGAAAGAGGCTATAGGACAAAAAGAGGAGGAGAAAGAAGGGCTGCAGGGCAAAAGGGAAGGAGTCCCGAAGGACTCCTTCATGGCGCGTTTTGGTGTGATATGCCTTGCCACCCTTGACTCAGGAGTGCAATGCGCGCAGCAGCTTTTGGCGCCGTGGTTGCGCGATGCGCTGCCTTACTTGGGGCCGAAGGCGCAAAGCACTCGGCAGCTATTCTTGGTGCCAAAGGTGCGGTTCTATGCAGCTTCTTTGTTGCCGAACACGCGCGTTGCAATAACGACAACGAGGGCAACGGCGATGCCGCCGATAAGCGAAGGCCAAGGTGAGCCGGTGAATCCGGCAACCAGATATCCAAACAAGCAGATGACGGCAACCAGGGAAGCGTAGGGCAACTGGGTTGCCACGTGGCGCAGGTGGTTACATTCCGCACCAGCGGAAGAAAGGATGGTGGTGTCGGAAATGGGCGAGATGTGGTCGCCATATACTGCGCCGGCGAGCGTTGCGCCGATGGTAACCAGGAACAGCGGGTCGCTTTCGGGGAATACTCCCAAAACGATGGGCAGGATCAAAGCGGCGGTGCCCCAAGAGGTGCCCATGGCGAACCCGATGAAGCCGGAAACCACGAAGATGACGGCGGGCAGGAACGAAAGCTCAAAGCCCATGGTGGTAAGGAAGTTGGAAACGAATTCGCCCGTACCCAGCATGTAACGGCAGGCGCCGCCCAAGCTCCAGGCCAAGACGAGGATCATGATGGCGCCCACCATAGAGCGAACGCCTTCGGAAGCGCCTTCGGTGAAGCCCACCAGAGTGGTGAGCTTACGGGGCAGGAACATGCATGCGGCGACCACCAATGCCACAGCGGCACCGATGCACAGTCCGCCGATGGGGTTTTCGCCAACGGCGGTTGCGAAGTCTACGCCTTCAAAGAAGCCGCCAACATACAGCATGCCCGTGATGGAGAACACGATAAGCACTACGATAGGGATTACCAGGTCGAACACCTTGCCGTTGGGGGAGACATCCAAACCCTTGAACTGCTCGACCGCCTTCGTGGCGCCTTCCAGGTCGGACTGCTCGGTGATTACGGTTTCGACGGCATCGGGATTGCTGGGAACGCCTGCTTTGGATACCGTTTCCAGAGCTGAGGCATGAGGCGGAATGGGGCTGTAGGTATGAGCGTCGCAGTCACGCTGAGCCTTGCCCATGCTGAAAAAGTCTTTGCCGAAGCCGCACATAGCGAACACGAACACGATGGTTACCAGCGCGTAGAGGTTGTACGGAATGGAGGCAACGAACGTGTTGAAGCCGTTTTCGCCCATGTAGCCACCCATGGCGACTGCCCACGAGGAAACGGGGGCAATGATGCACACCGGGGCAGCGGTGGAGTCGATGATCCATGCCAATTTTTCATGGCTGATGCGGAACTTGTCGGTTACGGGGCGCATAACGGCACCAACGGTGAGGCAATTGAAGTAGTCGTCAACGAATACCACGATACCCAGAAGGGCCGTCATGACAGTTGCCATGCGAGCGCTCTTGATGTGCTTTGCGGCCCATTCGGCGTATGCGCGCGAACCGCCGGCAATGGCGATGATGACGACTAACGCGCCCAATAACGCTAAGAACAAGATAAGCGCCGCATTCGATGAGATTTGCTCCGCCATAACCTGAGGGATAAGCGTAAATGCGGTGATGAGCTGGTCGAAGCCGACACCTTCAAGGCAGAATTCGTAAATGATCAGTCCCGAGAACACGCCAACCAGCAGGGAGGAATACACCTCCTTGGTGATAAGGGCGAGGCCTAGCGCCAGAAGCGGCGGCAGGATAGACCAAGCACCGGTGGAAAGAAGCTCAAAGCCTTCCATGTACAGTCTCCTTACTGCAAATAGGGCGCAGGCGATGCTGCGCTGGGAAGGCGGCGGCTAGCGAAGCCGCGCATGATGCATTTCCAGCGCAGCCTTGCATGCGCTTTTTCAACTGTGCCGATTATAGGCTAGCTTCGTTGCCATAACGTTGCGTTTATGAGCGAAGGAAGGCGTAACGGGTGGGCGGTGCGTAAATGCGATCGGTTACAGGAAGTACTTTCCTGCATTCGCCCCCACAACAATAAGATCCACGCCTCGAAGAAGCGCGAACAGGGCGATGAACAGTGCGAGCATTTCGGGAATGGAGAAGAACATGAATCCGATAACGATGGAAACGACGCCCGAGAACAGCATCCAACCCCAAAGGGGGAGGCCTGCGCGCTTGACCATGAAGGTTGTCACAACTTCATAAATGCCGAAGACCAAGACGAATGCGCCGATAACCCAAGGCAGCACTGCGGCAAAGGCAAAGGGGTGGATTACAAACATGGCTCCAATGAGCACGTCAAGGATGCCGTAGGCCAGGATCCATCCAGAAAAGCCCAGAAGATCACGATCGCGAATGAACGTTACGATATTGACAACGCCGGAAACTACAAAGGCGGCGCCAACGATAAACGCGATGGATGCAAGGGTGAGGCCTGGGAAGAATGCGCATACCAAGCCAAAGATGATAAACAATATGCCGGCAACGATAAGCTGCCAGTTCCGTTCGGTTTTCGTGTTCATGATTAACCCTTCTACGTTGCGTTTCCCTCATTGTAGTGCGCTTTCATGCAGGTGAAGGTGTATGTAAAGGAAATGAAACAACGCGGGCGTAAGTGGGGATTCGCCCCTTTTTGCTGGCGTTCCGCATCTTGGGGCACTCGCCCGAGCCGCCCCAAGATGCGGAACTTGCCCTTAAGCGGTAACGAAGGGAAGGGGGATGTCGTGGCTTTCTGCTGGGATGGGGGCAACCCTCTGTTCGGCAAAGGCGACACCGACAACATGGCATGCATCAGTAAGTTGACAAAGGTAGCGGTCGTAGTTGCCCGCCCCGTATCCTAAGCGGTTGCCGTTTACGTCGAACCCTACAGCGGGAACCACGATGAAGGCAAGCTCGCTCGCAGCAATATAGGGCATGGCGGCAAGCTCGGGATTGTCATGGTGGTATTCCTTCAGTGGATCGTTCAGAAATGGCACGCAGTTGTCGTGGAATGCCTCGGCTCCAACCAAGCGCATTTCCATGGTTTGCTGAGTGATGTGCAGAGCGCTGGGGTCTGACCCCGGTTCGCGCATTCCGCGCCCCGGAGCATCGGGGATGCCTTGGGCGTTGGGCATCATGCAGGGAAAGGCAACGTTGCAGCCCCGCAGGTAGGCATAGTCGATGAAGCTTGCCAGGTTAACTTCCCAGGGGAATGCGGAGTATACGCCGACTGTGGGTTTTTCTCGGGGCATTTCGGCCATCAGGACGTCAAGGCGCCGGCTTAACTCTGCGCAGATCTGTTCGCTTTTGCTTGCGCGCACTTTAGGCACAAGGGCGGAGCGTGCTTTCTTCGCCTGGGCTCTTAGCCGGTTGCGGGCTTCTGAGGGGGTTTCGCTGCTGGGGGTGGGGGTATGTTTGCTATTGGTGCTCATACCGCGCATTGTACGCTTGGTGGGTGCGATAGAAGAAACGTATTGGCGAATGTGCGCCTGGTGGGCGCAATAGGGAGCGTGTTGGCGGAAGTCGCAAAAGGAAAGGCGGCGGTCGGGGCGTGGCCCGGGTGGTGGCTGTGCTCGTTAGCGCTCAAGGGACTCGGTAAGGGCAGCGGAACAGAGTCCAGCACGTGATTGCGTATCTGATTTGCGGTAGATGGAGGTCAGATGCTTCTGCAGGGCGCGAAGGGATATTCCCATGTCGTCGGCGATGCATTGGAGCGTTTCCTCGCTCGAACATACCGCGGAAAGAACGTCGCGTTCGCGTGGGGTTAGGCTGTATCGTTCCGAAAATGCTGCAAGATGGCTGTCGGGAGTGCTTTCTTCGATGGGGGTCTCGGCTTCATCTGCCGTTTCGGGCTTGGGGTTCGTTGCTTGTGCGGCGGTGAGTTCGGCAAGCTTCAGAGCTTCGATTTCTGCCTTATGCCGCGCGGTGCGACGCACGTTTTCGAGCGCGTGGGCAACGAGGAGGGTTGCCATAGCCAGTGCGATGGTTATCGATGAGATAAGCATGATATCGCCCGATGAAATCAACGACATGGAGGGTATTGCCACAAGTGAGGCGCAGATATTATTGGCAGCGCGCCCCATGCCCGCCCAGAGCGACGGATTGGCGCAGCGCATGGCAATACGTAAAAACGATGAAGTGAAGAACACCACGAAAAAGCCTGATGAAAGATAAAAAATCACCAAGCCAAGAAGCACTTCGGAGTCAGTCCGGATGGCGAGGCCGGATGCCAGGGAAAGCATGGCTACGCACAGCATGGTGATGGTGGAATAGCGGTGGTTGGTGAGGTCGAACGCAAAGCCAGCTGCTATAGCGCTGGCGGCAAGAAGCAGACGAGGCCAGGTGGATAGATCGAACGTGCCTTGCGCGTTCGCTAGGGTGACCACATTGTCGAGTGTGCTGAAAACGCAGGCAATCAGTGATACGCAAACCAGCAGCAGAATTGCTTCTTTGAGAGCGGCGCGTTCGTCGGCGGTTCGCTGGTCTTCTTCGGGCAGCGTTCCTTCGACGGGGATTACGCGCAGCACGTTGCGGCGGGCTGCAAGCACGAAGCCAAGCGCAATAGCTGAAACGCCGATAATTGCGGCTTCGACGATGCTGTTCGGCGCCAGAGAATGGAGCAGGAATTGAGCCAGCAAGCCCGCGGCGTATGAAGTGCCCACCAGGCGGGAAAGAGATCTGCTGGCAAAGTGGGTTAGGGCAACAGAAAAGTAGGTGGCATTTCCCAGCATACCCAAAATCAGGAACAGCAAGCATCCCAGCGATAGCAGGGTACTGGCGTTTTGGGTTAGCTGTGTTGCGATAACGAGCAGGGTGGAAGCAGCGCCCAGTATGCCGGCAAGAATGCTTCGATGCTTCGCAGCAGCCGTTCGGTTCACTAACGAATAGCCCACAAGCCCTATGGCGCTTGTGGCGAGGATGGATGCCTGTGCGCCAACCACCGAATCGGGGCCGGCGAGTTCGCCGTAGGCGATGTCAAAGTGGTATTCGCTGCCCAAAAACACGAAGATGAATAATGCCATAACGGCAAATGCGAAAAGATGTGCTTTGGGCTTCGATTCCATGGTGCCTTCCGAAGGAATGTGGCGTGGATTCTGACGCTTGCCTTCGGCATGATCCTTTCTTTGTTTTTCTTGCTGATCCATTATTGCGTAACAGGGGCGTTTTCATGGTTTGGTTTCTTCTTATGGAAACAAAAACCGTTCCTATAGGCTGTGCGCGCAGGGAGCTGGAACGTTGAGGAGCTGGAACCCATCGCCGTCGAGGCTATGAGCCGTGCGCGCAGGGAGCTGGATGCGAAGAGCTGGCTTGGAGGGCGCTGATTACCAGCGGTATCGGCTGAAGTGCTAGGGCGCGCCCAGGGTTCCATCGCGTTTGTGGGGCCAGCTAGTGGTTGGTTTGGCTGAGTTCGCAAGAGCGGTAATGGCGCCAACTGCGCAGCACGCCATCTCCCGTTACCGTCGTCACGTGTCCCTATGAGGCACAACGTCAGCGCTGAATCAGCCGATTCCAAGCACTTGCATAACCAAGCAAATGGCGGAAAGAATGCCCACCACCACGATAGTGAAACATAGGATTATGCGGGTGAATTTACCCACCGCGTATTTGCCCATAACGTGTTTGTCGGTGCAGATGATGGCCATGAACACCAGCAATACGGGCAAAATGACGCCGTTTACAAACTGCGCAGTGAGCATGATTCCCATCAAGTCGATGTTGGGAATGAGGATAACCACCGCAGAAACGACGATGACAAACGTAAAGATGCCCTTGAAGAGGGGCGCTTCTTTCCAGGCGAACGAAACGCCTGCCTCCCAGCCGAATGCCTCGCAGATAACGAAAGCGGTGGTAAGGGGCAGAACGCATGCGGCAAGCAAACTGGCGGCTACGAGGCCGATGGCGAACAGCGCTTTAGCGTATTGGCCCGCGAAAGGTTCGAGCGCAGCTGCAGCCGCTTCGGCGCTCTCTACTTCGATGCCCTGCGGGAACAGCACGGTGCCAGTGGTTACGATGATGAACCATGCCACGATACAGCCCACCACAGCACCAGTTACTGCGTCGATGCGCTGATAGGGAAGATCGCGTACGCGCACGCCCTTTTCAACCACGTTGCTCTGGGCGAAGAACATCATCCAAGGGGCGATGGTGGTACCAACCATCGCAACGGTAAGCGAAAGGAAGCTCAAATCCGAACTTGCTGCTGGCACCAGGGTGTGCCGGAAGGTTTCATTCCAATCGGGTTGCGCCAAGAAGGCCGCGACGATGTAGGTGGCGAATACGCATGAGAGCACCAGGAAGATGTTCTGCACGCGTTTATAGCTGCCCCCCACGATAAGCCCCCAAACGGCGGCCGCGGCAACGGGGACTGATATCCAGCGCGGCACCCCGAACATTTCCATGCCAGAGGCTACGCCTGCGAATTCTGAAAAGGTGGTGGCAACGTTACCGATAAGCAGCGCCAACATGGCGAGTGCCGTAAGACGGATGCCGAAGCTCTCGCGGATCAACGCCGAAAAGCCCTTACCGGTAACAACGCCCATGCGTGTTGCAGTGGTTTGCACCACGATAAGCAGAACGCACATAACAGGAATGATCCACAGCGTCATGTAGCCGAATTTGGCGCCTACGGTGGAATAGGTGGAAATGCCGCCGGCGTCGTTGCCAGCCATGGCCGTTACGATGCCGGGGCCCATGGCGGCCAGCACCAGAAACGCTTTCGAGTGCTGCTTTTTGCCGTCGTTTTCGCCGCCCTGATCAGGAACTTGCGGGGAAGCCTTGGCTGCCAGGGCAGAGTCCTGCGCTGTACTTTCCTTAAGTGTCATGTAAAAGCCTCGATCCTAGTTGTGTCCGAACATGCGAAGGACGAAGAAGGTATAGGGAATCATCAGTACGATAAATACGGCAAGCGTGATGGCGAACTGCCCCCATGCCCAGCGCGTGCGGCCTTCCTCCACGTTGTCTTCGATGACCTCCATTGCGTCGTCGACGGTGACGATGCCGAGCATCTGCCCGTTCTCGTCGACGACGGGCATGGCCATCAGGTCGTATTTGGAGATATCGGCTGCAACTTCATCTTCTGGCTCTTCGGGCAACGAAGTGATGAGCTCATCGAACATGATGTCGGAAAGCGGAGTGTTGTCTTTTGCGAGCACCAGGGTTCGGAGCGAAAGCACGCCTACGAGCTTGTCGTATTCGTCCAGCACGTACACGTAGTTCACCGTGGGGTGGTCTTCGTCCAAGCCGCGAAGAACTTCGGTGGTTTCCTGAACGGTGTCGGAGGTGTGCATTGCCACGAACTGCGTGGTCATCAGGCCACCAGCGGTGTCTTCCTTGTATCCCAGCAGCTTGCGGATTTCTGCGGCGTTATCGACGCCCATCAGGCGAAGCAGCGTTTCGGCTTTTTCGTAGGGCAAGTCGCCCACGATGTCGGCGGCGTCGTCAGGGTCCATGTCGCGCAGCAGGCGGGATGCGCGCTTTTCATCCAGACCCTCGATGATGTCGGCCTGGAATTCGTCTTCCATTTCCGAAATGGCGTCGCCGGCTTGCGCGTCATCTAAGTGCTGGAACACATTGGCGCGTTGCTTCGGGTCGAGCTGCTCCAAGATGTCTGCCACGTCGGCGGGATGCAGTTCTTCCAAGCGCGTATGACTGACGGAGAGCTGCACCTTGGAAAGGTCGCGGTCCAACAGTTCCATGTAGTTCCACGCGATGATGCGCTCGTCGATGCTTTTACCGAACGCTTTGGCGATGCCGCAGGCGGCCTTTTCCACCCACGGAGCCAAGCCACGCAGAATGCCGCGAACGCCAACTTCTGCACCGAGAAGGCGCAATTGCGTTCCGGAAACGGAGAGCTTCAAGTCGTTTACGCGCACGACCTTCATGCCCTGCGTGTCTACGATCTGCCTGTCGAGCAGGTCGCGTGCAAGAAGCACTTCGGCGGGCTGGAGGTAGCTGAAGCGGATGGCGGTGCGATCGACTTTCAGGCGAATCCCTTCGTCTTCATCGAAGCTGTCCACGTATTTACGCCAAGAGATCATGAAAGGCGTTTTGCCAGGGCCCAAGAATGCCAGGCTGGTGATGCGGGGGAACACTTCGCCAGTTTGGATGGCCAGGTCGGATACGGAGCCGATCTTTTCGCCATTCGCATCAACGACGGGTTCGCCGAGCATTTGAGATAGATAGAGCATGCAATTCTCCCTTGGGATTGCCGCCACGTGTCAGCGTTGTTGTGCGGGCAGTTCAGCTGCGCAGCGCACAGCAATACCGACAGGCGCAATCCGTTCATGTCGCAGTCGTCCTTCGACCACTACATGACGGACGTGAAATGCAGAGGCCGAAGGCTAATTACTGTGAGGTTTCGATTTTCGAACCTTCAAGTAATGTCCTTTCCTAAATGTGTAAATGGCAGCGCAAGGCAAAAGCACCCTAAACGCAGCAAACTTGATTTTACGCGAATGCGGTGCGTGCGGGGCGTTTTAGAGGTGAAAAGAAAGTAAAAAACGGGTTTTGTCTGCAAAGGGCAGTTAACAATTCGCGGAAGGCATTTTTGCGGGTGCATGATTTTGCGGGTCTGAAGACGGTTGCTCATTTTGGCGGCTCGTGTGGGGTGCTGGCGGATGGCGCTCGGAGGTTGGGGGGGGCGGATGGCGCTCGGTGGGCCGGCGGATGGTCCGCGGAGGGCATGCGGATAGCGTGCGGGATGACGGCGGATGGTCCGCGGAAGTGCCAACGGATCGTGGGCGGAAGCCGGCAGGTGGCCTGCGGATGGCGCGCGGGGACTGGTGGTGCCGGCGGATGGCGTGCGGCAATTGTTCTTAGCGCGCTAGAACTGACCTATTTCGGTAAAAGGAACATTTACCAGGCGAAATGAGCTTGCAGTTCATAATTCCTTCACATTCAAAGAAAAGTATTGACGAACATGGGCCAAACGAGGATACTAATTTTCGTTGCGAAACGCGCCGTTACCTCAGCTGGATAGAGGGACTGACTACGAATCAGTACGTCGGGGGTTCGAATCCCTCACGGCGCACCATCAAAAATGCCTAGTCGCTAGCTCTTTGCTAGCGACTTTTTTGTTTTCTTGCGTTCACGAATTGGCACCTGGGGACAATCTGGGGGCAATTCCGAAAAGTCAGGTGCTTATAGCGTTGAGGATTTCGCCGAACGCATCCGCGGCTTTCCTGTTCGGATTCTTGATTGCATGACCATAAATATTCAATATGGTTGCCGCCTGCTAACCCCCCACTTTCTGGGCATTGCGATTTCGGCTGGCAAGAATCGCACCGTATGTATTCCCTTTTCGCCGAATGCGGGCAATAAGCCCCCTTCCTGGCAACATCTTCGCCTTATGTATGCTTTTTGAGATAGCGATGGCAAGATCCTCGCCTCATGTGTCCATTTCCAGGCGCAATCAGGCGATTCGGAATGCGTGGCGCGGAAATCTTGCCGTCAAGGACCGCTTTTCGCGTCGAGATGCCCGAAATCATGCATGGCGCATGATTTTGCCATGGGGATTGCCCCCCCCCTGAGGTCCGCGCTCGGTATGTGCCGCTACGGTCCCAGTCGAGTGCCTGGCGAAACACTGGTTAGCACCGAGCGCATCCCTGGACAAGCGCATTTTTGGATAGCTTGTTGGGCAGTATGGGTTTCTGGCCGTTGCGGGATTGTCCAAGCCACCTTTTCGAAATTGCAGTTGTAGATAGGGGGGGGCGAGCTTCCTCCCGCGTCTTGTTGCCGAAGAAACGGAGGCACTTCGAGGGCAATGTCGGGTGCTGTGTTCGGCGTTCTCATGACTCCATTACTTTTTTGTGAACGCTTTCGCATCTATTTAAGGTTCGACCGATAGGGTTTCCCCATGGTGCTTTTCATTGGACATTCAAGTGCAGTTAGGCTGCTTCGCTCGCTCGAGGATTTTGAAGGCATTCGGGCGGCGCGGGCGACGCCTTCTTCCAGGGATATTCCGACGTTGCCGAAATCATTCAGGGAAAGCTCTCCTCTCGCAACGCTCCCTCGTCCGTTGGAAGTTGTTGTCTCGTCGGGAAAAACAAGAAGCCAAGCCAAGCAGTTTCATAGCAACATTTGGAAGCTTCCCGACAGGACGTCTTGCTTTCTTTTGTTTGAGAATGGGATCTATTTGAGCAATCCTGAATTTTGTTTTGTGCAGCTTGCTCGGTCGTGTAGCGTAATCGACCTAATCAAATTAGGCTTTGAGCTATGCGGAACTTATCGGATGGATTCTTCAAGCCCCATTGGGTTCCAGTCCGCTCAGCCCCTTTCAAGCCCAGAGGCAATCAGTCGCTTTATAGACAAAATGCCCGGCAAAGCGCCCCGAAAGGCTAAAACAGCCGTACGTTATGTTCGCAGCGGTTCAGCATCGCCGATGGAAACATGCTTGGCGCTTTTGCTGGGCTTGCCCGCTAGCTATGGCGGCTATGGGTTGGGTATGCCGGAGATGAATGCTAAGGTGCTGATCCCTGCAAAGCACGGTAAGCGAGCCACTTATCGCAAATACCACTGTGATCTGTATTGGCCCGAGCGAAACGTTGCCATCGAATATAACAGCCGGGAATTCCATGTGAACGAGCTTGCCGTGGAGCGAGATGCGTCACGCATCAACAATCTCAAAGCTGCGGGAATTGAGGTTCTTGCTGTTACCCGTGCGCACGTCGCCGACAACGTGAAGTTCGACACTATTGCCCATTCCGCGGCGAGCCTTATGGGCAAACGAATCAGGGTCGCCTATGCCGACATTGATGAGCGTCGAGCGGGTTTGCGCAAGCAACTTTTCTCAAAGGATCCTTGGTGCTGAGCTGATTTTTGTGTTGCTTCAGCCGCGAGGACCGATGCTCTCGTGGGGCCGCCTTGGTCTCAGGCTGATTTGCGTGTTCCTTCGGGCTGTCAAGGACGATGATCTCGTGGGTGTCGCTTTGGCGCTGGGCGATTTGGCTGTCGCTCTGGGATCTTCCTTCGGGCCGATGCTCCGTCTGCCCATTACTTCGCTATGCCCATCTTTAAGGTTGTTTTGGCCGATGTAACAAGAATCGTGTCGCATGTATCCTCTTCTCGCCGATTGCGCAAAAAAGGCGGCCTCCCTGGCAACGTTTGCGCGAAATGCATGCTTTTCGCGCTGAAGATGGCAAAATCTTCGTCCTATGCATTCTTTTCGGGGTGCAATCGGGCGATTTCGGATACATAGCGTGTGAATCTTGCCGGGGAGACGGCCTTTTTGTGTCGAGATCCCCGGAATCATGCATGGGGCGAAGATCTTGCCGGCGTTCAGCGCTGCTTGGTCCTCTCCCATTTCGGCGAGCAGGGCAAGAGCTCGCGCTGCGGGCCCAGACTTCCCGCCTTCCTTGAGGCCCAGCTGCTCGATGGCTTCATTGGTGATGGATCCAGGAATGCGTACGCTGCTTTCGTCTTCGATGGCCACATGGCGGTTAACGGCGCCTTTGTCTTCGGTGGTCACATGACCATTAGCGGCGCCTTTATTTCCATGCGGAAAGGAGAGCCTGCCTTTTTCTGAGGTTCCGTAATTGCGCCAATAAAAATGGACGCCCTAGGGCGTCCATTTCGTGCGCTATGCAAAATGTGCGGCAATGCCGCGATGAAGAGCTACTCGATCTTGCCGTAGCGCTCTTCGGTGATCTGGTCGAGCGTCTTGCCCTGGGTCTTGGGGCACCAGATAACGCCCACAACCAGGGAAATAAGAAGAACGACGCACATGATGACAGCTGCAGGGAAGAAGCCGGCGGGGTTCGTGGAGATGTCGCCCATGATGGCGCCAACGCCTACGAGCGACCAAACGCCCAAAGCGCCACGAACCAAGAAGAACATGATGCCCTGAGCGCCGCCGCGATACTGCGTGGGGAACAGCTCGGTACCCCACAGAGCGTAGAAGCACTGAGCGGAGAAACCAGCGGAAATGCCCCACAAGATTACGTATACCCAAAGAACCCAGCCCATGGATTCGGTGTCACCGCTCTGGATGGCAAGGCCGAATACGGCAATAGCAACCCAGGACAGCAGCGCCAGCAGTGCGGAGGCGCCGAACAGCACGCGGTGGGAGATAACGTCGCCGAAACGGCTGAAGATTGCCAGTGAGCAGACGGCAACCAGTACCCACTGAACAACGCCCAGGAGGCTCTGGCCAGTTGCGTCGATGTTGCCTGCGGCAGCATAGAGGTACGGCATAAACTGGCCGTTCGTGCCTGCAGCCAGGTTCCAGGTCAGGTACACGGCAACCAGGAAGATGATGGTCTTTACGTTCACGGGGTTCTTCAGAGCGGTTGCCATCATCTTGCCGAAGGACTGCTTCTCGGTGGCAGCAGCGTTCTTTTCGGCCCAGTCGGCAGATTCCTGCAGCTGACGCTGAAGGTTCCATGCGATAAGGGCAACGATGAACAGAACCAGGAACAGCAGTCGGGTTGCCAGCATGCCGTCGAACGGACCGTAGGTGCCTGCGGGGAGCAGGGTGGTGCCATCGGATTCGAAGCCGGGAATGATGAAGCTCATGATCAGCGAAAGGATGAAGATGATGGCAGGGCCGCAGCTCCATGCGAACTGGCTGATGCCGATGTTGGAAGCACGCTTCGTGGAGGTAGACGTTTCGGAGATATAGCTCCAGGAAGCGGGAACGCCAGCGCCTACGGAAAGGCCGGAGAGCACAACGCCTACAACAACCATGGGCAGGTTCACAGCAACCATGGCGATGAATACACCAGCAGCGTAAACCAGCAGGTTGTACTTATAAATAGTAGTACGGCCGAACTTGTCGGTTAGGAAGCCGCCGATCAGTGCGCCAACAGCTGCGCCGAAGGCGTTTGCGCCGATAGCGCCCAGAATTGCGGTCCAAGCGGAGCCGAAGTTGAATGCAGCAGCCCAAGCAGTAAGGGCGAGGCTGCTGGCTACGATGCAGCCAGAGTCAAGGAAGTTGGTCAGGGAAACCGCCATGGTTCCCTTGCGTTCTTGGGAAAGCGCCAATGCTTTACCTTTCTAGTCGAGGTGGAATGCGCAGGGCAGGTCTACGGAAACGGGCGAATTGTCTGCGTTCGTTTCCATGACGCTTGCCATGAAATCCCACCATTTCTTGCAAATATCGGTCTTGGCGGACTCGGCATAGCGTTCGGGGTCGTCAAGCTCGATATATCCGAAGAGGATATTGGTTTCCTCGTCGATGAAAATGGAGTAGTTGTGCCCACCGTATTCGTGGAGCATGTCGGCCATTTCGGGCCACAGTTCGTTGTGACGTTTTTCGTACTCTTCGGCAAAGCCCGGGTAGAGCTTCATCTTAAAGCCGGAAATAGTGCGTCCATCAGCGGTTTTGCGGATAGTCATCGAAGTGCCGCCTTAGTCCAGGAACTCATCGTTGACGGTAAGGCCGAAATCGATGCCGATCTGGCGCAGGCCCTCGTCGGAAATGGTGTTCATGAACTCGTCGGAGCCGCCATTCATCTGGCGAGCGCGACGATATACATCAGCAGCCTTTTCGATGGTGTGCATCAGGCCGAAGGTGGTATCGAAATCGGGGCCGGAAACGAACAGGCCGTGCTGGGCCCAAACGGCTGCCTCGTACTTCTTCATAAGCTCGGAGGTTGCCTTTGCAATCTCGGCGCCACCAGGAACCATCCAAGGTACAACGCCAACGCCGGAGGGGAATACCACGATGCATTCGGTCATGGCCTTCCACAGCGCACGGGTGAAGTAGCGCGCATCAAGTGGGCACACGAACGTCATGGCGATAACGTTGATGGGGTGGGCGTGGTAAATCACGCGGCACTCGTTGTTGGTCGCCTCCATGCGCACCGCATGGTTCATGAAATGCGTGGGGAATTCGGAGGTGGGCTTGCCGCCATCGGTCAGGCCCCAAACGATGCGCCAAGAATCTCCAGCGTCGTTGATTTCAACGATGCCGATGTTGTGGGAAGGGTCGCTCATAACGTTGCGCATGTAGCGGCCAGAACCAGTGGTGAGGAAGAATGCGCCGCGCAGGCTATCAGCCTGCACGCCCATGTTCACCCATTCGCCAGGGGTTGCGTTGAAGAAGGGGCGAGCCTGCTCCACTTCCTCTTCCTTCATGCGGTAGGTAAGGTTGCCGCCATTGCGCTCGTGCCAGCCCTGCTGCCAGCCGTCGTCACACAGGCGGCGGAAGCCGCGCACGAAGCCCAGCTGCTCGACGGCAACGCCGGAGACTGCGCCGCGAGCTGCGGAAACGCCGCTTTTGAGCGTATCCATAGCACTGTCGATAATATCCATCATTGTCCTTTCGTTCTGAAGTACCGAATGATCGGTTTCGGAAAAGCCGCTCGGGCAAGTGGCCTTTTCGAAGCGCATTCGACTTGTGTTTGCGGGGTTGAAACTCGGTATCAGATGCTTCTGGCGAAGGCCTTCCGGTGTCCGATGCGCCTCGGCAATGGCTCCCTTGGCGCAGGATGCTTCCGGCCACGGCCTCCTCGGCTTCGGATGATCCCGGCAAGGGCTTCTGACCTTGCCTTCTGGGCGCAGAAAGCGCCCCTCGAGAGGAGGGGCGCTGAAAAAATGCCCAGGCTTACTGGCGCTTGGAGAGCACCTCATCTTCGTAGGCCTTAACCTCGTCCCACAGCTGATCTTCAGCAACTACGCCCTGACGTGCGCAGTACTCGTCCCAAACTGCGGTCCAAGGCATGGTCTTGAACTGCTCGGTAACGATCATCTTCTCAGAGAACTGGTAGGTGTCCTGCAGCTCCTTTAAGCGATCCCAGGGTTGCAGCAGTTCGAACAGCAGGCACTTTTCCATGGCACGCATGCCGGTAGCCCAAGCGCCGATGCGGTTGATGGAAGCATCGAAGAAGTCCATGCCGATAAGAACCTTGTCCATGCCTTCGGGGCAACGAACAACTTCAGCGGCAATGTCTTTGATGGAGTCCTCGAACAGAACAACATGGTCGGAGTCCCAGTGCATGGAGCGGGTAACATGCAGCGGTACATAGGGGAAGAACTGCAACAGGCTGGGCAGCTTGTCGGAAATGCTTTCCATGGGGTTGAAGTGGCCCGCATCGATAAGCACTACATGGTTGCCGCCCTTCTTGGCAGCGTAGGATACATAGAATTCCTGGTTGCCGGTGGTGAAGCCTTCAACGCCGATGCCGAATACCTTCTGCTCAACCGCATCGATAACGTGCGGGGTCTCGAAGGAATAGATTTCGTCGAGAGAATCCTTCAGGCGTGCGCGCAGGCCATAGGCATCAGCGGCGTAGTCCTTCAAGCCGTCGGGAATCCAGAAGTTGTTCAGGACCATATCGTCCATTTCCTCGCCGATGCGCTCTGCGATCTGGCGGCAGGCAATGCAGTGGCGGATCCAGAAATCACGCACATCCTTTTCAGGGCTGGAGACGGTAAGGCCTTCCTTTACCAGCGGGTGGCTGAACAGAGTGGGGTTGAAGTCGATGCCGAAGCCGTTCTTCTTAGCCCAGGTTACCCAGGGTTCGAAGTGCTTGTACTCGAGCTTATCGCGGTCAACCCAGGGGTTTTCCTCAGTGAAGATAGCGTAGCTTGCGTGCAGGTTGATGCGCTTTTTGCCGGGGATCAGGCTTGCTGCCTTCTCGAAGTCGGCCATGAGCTGTTCGGGGGTGGCGGCGCGGCCAGGGTAGTTGCCCGTGGTCATGATGCCACCGGAAGCTGCGTTATCGTCGCCCTGGTCGAAGCCGACTACGTCGTCGCCCTGCCAGCAATGCATAGAGATGGCCTTGTTTGCCAGGGTCTCGATCACTGCTTCGGTGTCGATGCCCTGCTTGGCATACGCATCGCGTGCCAATTCGTACATAGTGGTCATGAATGCTCCTATCTGTACCTAAAAGGTTGGTTGCTGTTATTCGAATCGCTTCACGTCGAATGACGTTGCGATAGCGTCGCGGACGCTTTGGAGGTCGGGGAATGCGTCGTCGGCGATCATCTGCACGGCAAGGTTGCCCAAGCTTGTTCCCTCAACTGGACCGGCGAACACGGGAATGCCGCATGCACGGGTGGTGAGCTCGTTCAAGTATGCGTCTTGGCAACCGCCGCCAACGATGTTGATGGAAGTGTAGGTGCGTCCGGTAAGTGATGCCATTTCTGCAATGGATTCCGCATAGCAGGAAGAAAGGCTTACATATACGCAGCGCATAAGCTGGCCGACGGTTTGGGGAACGTCCTGCCCGGTTTCAAAGCAGGCGCGGCGAATTTCGTCGATCATGGAATCGGGCGCCAGGAAGCGGTCGTCGTTCACGTTCACGTGGGCTTCGAAGCTGTCTGCCTCTTTCGCGTGGGCAATAAGGTCAGGGAAGCCCCATTCGATTGCCTCGTGCGTGAAGGGGGGCAGCTCGTCTTCATCGGTTTGCTGATGGGCGTCTTTTCCCTCTACATAGGAAATGCCATTCAACTCACGGCGGATGGATTGGATCATCCACAGGCCCATGATGTTCTTCAGGAAGCGGAAGCGCAGTTCGAAGCCGCCTTCGTTGGTGAAGTTCTGGAAGCGGGAAGCATCCGAGGTGATGGGACCTTCGTTTTCAACGCCGAGCAAGCTCCAGGTGCCCGAAGAAAGGAATACGGCGTCGGCATCGCGTGCGGGAACGGCCAGGTAGGCACTGCCCGTGTCGTGCGTGGCAGGCGCGATGATATGCGTGGGGTAGCCGATTTTCTCTTCGATCTCGGCGATGACGGCACCCAAATCGGTGCCGGGCATAACCACATCGCAGAACATGCTGCGTGGAATGCCGAATGCCTCCAGGATGGTTTCGTCCCACTGCTGGGTACGTGCGTTCATCAGGCACGTGGTGGAAGCATTGGTGTATTCGTTTGCCTTGGTGCCGGTTAGCAAGAAGGCCAGGTAGTCGGGGATCATCAAAAACGTTTCGGCGTTTTCGATCTGCTCGGGGTGCTCGCGCTGGAGCGCCAGCAGCTGATAGATGGTGTTGAACGGCTGACGCTGAATGCCCGTGCGGCGATATACCTCATCGGGCGAAACGATAGCGTCGGCCACAGCGTACATGCCGCTGGTGCGTTCGTCGCGGTAGGCTACGGCATCGCCGAGCATGTTGTCTTCGGCATCGAGCAGCACAAAGTCGACCGCCCAGGTGTCGATACCCACGGTTTTAGGCGCATAGCCTGCTTCTTTGCATTTCGCCAAGCCGGCAACGGTTTCGCGGAACAGCATATCCACGTCCCAGCAGTCGTGACCGCCGGAGCGTTTTTGGATGTTGTCGAAGCGATGGATCTCGGTAAGCTCGATGGTGCCCTGCGGGGTGACCTCGCCGATTACCACGCGGCCGGAAGAAGCGCCGATATCGACGGCGGCATAGCAGTTGGTTTTGATTTCCATTAGTTATCCCCCTCTGCATCAACGCCGATTTGCACGATTTGCATCACGTTGGTGGGGCGCGGCGAAGGTGCGGTTGGGTCGAAGCTTACGGCGTCGCCTGCTTGGCCGATGCAAGGAGAAGTGGTGCGGTCTCCCAGGGTGAATACGCAGATATCGCCCTTGTTCACAAAGTTCTTTTTCACAACGACGCTGCGAGCCTGTTCGAGAACGTACGAGGCATCGCCAACAACCTTGCCCAAAAGCGGGGTAACGCCCCAGTTCAGCTGCAAGGAGCGACGGTATTCTTCCGAAGTGGTTACCGCATAGATGGGCATCTTCGGACGGTAATTGGAAACGATGCGGGCGGTGCGGCCGGTCATCGTAGGGGTAACGATGCAGCAAGCGCCCACGTTTTCTGCGGCGGTTACGGCAGCCAAGCCTACAACAGCGGAAATGCTCTTCTGCTCTGCGTTGCGGTTGGGGATGGAGCCTTCGTCGTAGATATGCGATTCGCTTGCCTCGGCAATGCGTGCCATGGTTTGTACTGCGGGAACTGGATACATACCGATGGCGGTTTCACCGGAAAGGGTAACGGCATCGGTTCCGTCGTAGATGGCGTTTGCCACGTCGGCAACCTCTGCGCGCGTTGGGCGGGGGTTGCGGATCATGGAATCGAGCATCTGCGTGGCGGTGATAACCGGACGGTAGGCGCGGTTGCAGGCTTTGATGATCTTCTTCTGCAAGTGCGGAACCTGGTTAGAGGGAACCTCTACGCCCAAGTCGCCGCGGGCAACCATCACGGCATCGGAGACTTCGATGATTTCTTCGATGTGATCTACTGCATGCGCGTTTTCGATTTTCGCTACGATTCGAATGCTTTCGCCGCCGTTTTCTGCGAGGAAAGCGCGAATGGCACGCACGTCTTCGCCACAGCTTACGAATGATGCTGCTACGAAATCGACGCCCTGCTGAATGCCGAACAGGAGGTCTTCCTTATCCTGTTCGGTCATAACGGGCAGCGGAACGTTGGTGCCAGGCAGGTTCAGCTGCTTGCATTCGCCGAGCATGCCGGAGTTCTGAACGGTACATTGGATGTCGGACCCCAGGATACGATCGACGGCGAGTTCGATTAGGCCGTCGTCGATAAGGATGATGGTGCCGGGCTCAACATACTTATAGAGCCCTTTGAACGTTTGATGCACGCGGCGGGAAGTGCCGGCGATGTCATCTTCGGTGAGGAAGAAGTTGTCGCCCGCGCGGAGCAGCACGGGCTCGTTGCCCTCAAGCTTGCCGGTGCGGATAGAGGGCCCTTTCGTATCGAGCATGAGGGCGCAGGGTGCGTCCAGTTCGCGACGAACCTTTTTCAGGCGGTCCATGCGCGCTTTATGCTCGGCGCGGGAGCCATGTGAGAAGTTGCAGCGGGCAACGTCCATGCCTGCTAGCACAAGATTTTTCAATGCTGACTCAGAGTCCACGGCGGGACCCAGGGTGCAGATGATCTTGGTTCGCTTCATCATAGGGATGATGCGCCTTTCGACCGTGCGGTAAACGCCCGTTCATGGGGTTAGTTCGACCGCTAAACGACAATACGTTCAGAATTGTAAACGAAAATTAAGAAGTATGCTTGTGTTCATCGTTTTTCTAAAGCCGCATACGTTGCGGCGAGTGCTAGCTGAACTCGTCTGGGCGCAGATTGAGCCGGCTCGTGTTACGCAGAGTGTTACGGTACTGCTTTGATGCTGCGTTGGGTGCCAGTCGTGGTAGTCTGATGGGGAGAATCGAAAGGCGGCCATTATGACCTGCAGAAACCCAAATGCTACCGAATCGGCAAACGTAACCGAGAGGTTGAAAGCCCACGCGCGGGAGCTCGAGCCTTACGTTATTGAGCGGCGGCGCCACTTCCATGCGTATCCCGAATTGAGCGCTCGCGAGGTCTCCACTTCGCGCACGATTGCCGAAGAGCTCGATAAGCTTGGCATCGGATATGTTCGAGCAGGTGGAACGGGGCTCATTGCCACCATCAAAGGCACCGCGCCCGATGCGTACAACGAAGAGGGTAAGCCGCGCCGTCGCATTGCGCTTCGAACCGATATGGATGCGTTGCCCGTTTTGGAGCAGACGAAGCTCCCCTTCGCGTCGCGGAACGAAGGGGTTATGCATGCCTGTGGCCACGACTGCCACATGGCAATGATGCTCGGCGCTGTTCACCTGCTTTTGGGCATTCGAGATCATCTGCATGGCGAGGTGCGTGTTCTGTTCCAGCCGGCGGAAGAAATATCGGTCGGTTCGCGCAAGATGATTGCCGAGGGTGCGCTTGATGGGGTGGATACCATCTATGCTGCCCATATTTGGAGCGAAGTGGAAGCGGGCACCATTTCCGCTGAAGCGGGGCCGCGCATGGCGAATTGCGACTGGTTCCGCATTGATGTTGCGGGTGCTAGCGCGCATGGTGCCATGCCCCACAAGGGCGTCGATGCCATTGTTGTGGGCGCAGCGGTGATCGATGCGCTGCAGGTTATCGTTAGCCGTGACGTTTCCCCCTTCGACCCTGCGGTTATCACGATCGGTGAATTCCATGGCGGCGTTGCGCGAAATATCATGGCGGGTACAGCATACTTAACGGGCACGGTTCGTTCGTTTACACCTGAAGTGCGCGATTACATCAAGGAGCGCATGGCCCACGTGGTTGAGGAAGTGGCGCTTTCGTATGGCGCAACCGCGAAGTTCGAGTGGACGTACGGCAACTCGTGTCTGGTGAACGACGAGGCTTGTGCCAAGCGTGCACAAAACGCCATCGCAAAGGTTCTTGGCGAAGAGGCGCTTTGCCATTACGAGGGTACGCTTTCGGGAGAAGACTTCACCGAATACCTGGCAAAGGTTCCCGGCGTGCTCGTATTCATTGGCGCTCATAATCCGGAAGTGGGTGCAACGTATCCGCAGCACAGCTGCTTCTATAATGTCGACGAAAGCGTTCTGGTAGGTGGCTCGCTTGCCGCAGCGCAGTATGCATACGATTTCCTCTCTGAAGAATAGAAGGGTCGTTGCTTTCGCGCTTGCCGTCTGCCCCCACCTGTTTTTGCTGATTTGCGACGCCGTCCCTTGTTTGGGGCGGCGTCGTTTTTTCTTGTGCTGTGAGGCGTCTGGCCTGCCGTTTGGCCATTTTCCCGTCCATATGGCACTACCGCTTCCCGTGCCTGCCCGATACGATTTTTCCATCTGACGAACACATGAACGAGGGGAGCGGTCATGAATGCCAGGCACAACATACGCAGAACGGACGCTTGTTCCGAGGGTGGCTTCGCCAAGACATCCCCGCGCTTCGGCGTGGTAACCGCGCAGGGCGGCTGGCGCAAGGTGACGTGGGGCGTCGTCGCCGGGGTGGCCGCCGTGGCCACCGCAGGGTCGCTGATGGCTCCGAGCGCCGCGATCGCGGCCGAATGGGTCGATGTAGGCGGCACCCAATACAACGCCGGCACCGCGGCGGGCGACGACGCCGGCACCTGGAGCTGGGACGGCGCCGACGACATGAAGCTCAACGGCTACGACGGCGGTGCGATCAAGGCCGCCGGCAAGCTCAACGTTGCCTACGAGGGCAAGAACACCGTCACCAACGACGACGGCTGTGGCATCCAGGTCGCGAATGGCGCGAAAGAGAACGCCGAGCTCAACATTCAAGGCGACGCGTCCAGCACGCTCAACGTGACATCTTCTAGCGACGCCATCATCTCCGATGGCGACATCAACATCGACGGTGCTGGCACCGTCAACGCCACGAGCACCGAGTCCGACGCTATCGATGCTAAGGGCGATCTCACCATCAAGGGTTCGGGCACCGTCAACGCCACGGGTGATTCGGATGGCATCAGGGCGGACGACAACATCACGATCGACAGCAGCGGAACCGTCACCGCCAAGGCTACCGATGATCAGGGTATCGACGCTAACGAGAACCTCACCATCAAGGGCGGCGGCAAGGTTGAGGCAAGCTCTGTCAAGGACGAGGCGATCGAGGCCGATGGCAACATCGAGATTTCGGGCGGCAGCCAGGTCAAGGCGAACTCCGAGGAAGACTATGCTGTTGATGCCGAGGGTAGCCTCACGGTCACGAACGCCTCCCTTAACGCAAGCGGTGTTGGATATGGCATCTACGTCTACAAGGGCATCACGCTCGATGGCGCGACCGTGACGGTCCGCGCAGGCGCGGGGAGCGACGAAGTCATCGCCCTCTACACCGACGAGGACGACATCGTTATCAAGAACGGCTCGATCGTGGATGCGCTCGCAGAAGGTAGATTCTCGGTTGCAATCTCCACCAGAAACTACTACCCCAACGACGCTGGTGGCCACATCTACATCAGCGACTCCGTTGTCAAGGCAATAGCCCGGTATGCTGAGACTGGTGGCGACGGCCCCGACCACTACAGCGGCGACCAGGATGGAGAGGCCGTCCCTGAGCGCGAGGGCCTGAACATCGGCATCTTCGCGCAGACCAGTGAGGGCATCACGCCCGCGACTATTTCGATCGTTCGCAGTAAGGTTACGGCCGAGGGAGACACGGCGGCAATCTTCGCCCTTGCCATGAGCGCGGACGGCAAGGCGATCGGCACCATCGAAATCGAAGGCACCACCATCCTGACTCCTGAAGGCGGCAAGGTCATTGACTATCGCAACAAGGAAGAGCTCAGCGACGGCATCTCCTACGAGGCAGGTCAAACCATCGGCACGGGCGATGCCACGATCGACTCCCCCTATGACGCCGCTGTCGCCAAGAGCGCGGTAATCGCACCTCCCGAGGAGGCCAAGCCCGAGGCTAATCCCGAGGAGACCACGCCCGTGGTGAAGCCAGCCAAGCAGCAAACGCTCGTGACGGGCGCCAAGGCCGAGCCTGCGGAGGCGAAGAAGAACCTCCCTGCGACGGGGGACGCATCGCCTGTAGGGCTTGCTGCCACAGCTTTCGCTGGCGTGGCTGCGGCATTCGCGAGCTTGGCCGCCCTGCTCGCCGGGTTCGTTGCTCGCCGCAAGCAAGAATAAGAGTTGCGATTCAGGCGAAGCGCGCGTTTCGCCTGGACGATTTGCTCAATGTGGCTGGTGCCAGTGCGGTGCCAGCCACATTATTTCAGCATGAATTCCTTCAGTCCCGATCGGCTGGTTATTCCCAGCTTCGCATATGTTGTTGAAAGCCTGTTTTTCACCGTACCGCGTGAAATCCCCATATGATCTGCGATTTCGGTATTGGACCAACCGCGGCATGCCAGCATCGAAATAGCGAATTCCGTTGTGGTAAGGCTGTCGGCAACGGTTTTGTGTGCTGCGGGGTCATGGACATGCCGCCATCCGCGGCTGAATCGGTAGGTAATTTCGATTACCCGTGCAAATTCGCGCGGGTAATCTTTTTTGAGGCATGCTTCAGGCAAACCCTGAAGAAGACCGTGGTGTTCCCCGATTGTTTCAATCAAGTCGTCTGCTTGGGCTATGCGCCAAGCTTCCATAAAGTGGCGTTCTGCCTTTTCGGGCTGTCGTTTGCTCATCCATCCCATTGCCGCCACAAGGTGAAGGAACATTTCCGAAATGGGGTAGCGTGCCTGCTTCATCCCCAGGGCGTTTTCTGCCATTCCTATGCAGCGGCCGTAGTCGCCGACAAGGTATGCCTGATGGGCCATTGCGTAGGTTGCGAATAGGCGAAGACCTTCAGGTAGCAGGGCTACGACTTTGTAGAAATCATCTGCAGTTACGGGCGGCTTCAGGTGCAGTAGAACGCTCGACGAAGCCGTGAATAGTAAGTAGGCAGCGCGTTCTTGGTCGCCGTATTCATCGTTCAGGTGCTCTTCTGATGACGCCAGGTTGAGCAGGCAGGCGCGAGCGGCATGGGCGTGGTCGAGCGATAGGTTTGCGAACCCGCAGATGAAGCATGATGAAATGCGCAAAGGCAAGGTGTCTGAGGTAAGGAAGGGCTCTGCGAGGCGGCATGCCTCGTCAGCGTTGCCGCGAAAATAGGCGGCTTCCGCCAACGCGATGGTTCGGTAGTCGTTGTCGGGCATGGCCTCGATAGCGTCATCGAGATGACCTGGCTCGAAAGACGAGCAGATGAGCGGCATGGGGGCATGCCATATGTTCGGCTGGGAGTTGGCCACGGCGCCTCCTCGAAATGTGCGTATTGCCGGTTTCGCCGCTTGGGGCAGAGGGGGCAGCCGAAGGCAGGCCAGTCAAGTGGCGAAGACCCAAAAGCAAAACCATTCTTTTGTGATAATAGCGCGAATGAAAACGCAACAGATTGGATATTGGGCCAATTGTCGAAGCGAACGTGTTTTGCGCCCGGACTGCATGCTTTGCCGCTTCTTCGCTCCTCAACCCTCCCGTGCCACCCCGTCTACGGTGCCGTATCCGTGTCCCGCGCCAGTCCATGGCGCCGTATCCGTGTTCCATACCGATCCATGGCGCTGCCACGAAGCCGTTCCGCGGGTTCAAAACAGAAAATCGGCTTGTTCTGCAACTTTTTTGCGATTAGGGATTGTCACGGATCCTTGCAATCGCAGATTGGGCCGTAAAAGTGCAGGTGGTCTGCTGCAAAGCGGCTGTTTTCGGCTTTGCGGAGGCAGAGGAGAGTCCCTAATCGCAAAAAAGTTGCAAAAGCGCTCGGATTTTTGTTTTTGCGGTAGATGGATCGCCGCAGCGGGGCAGATATCGCAAAGGGCGGATCGTTGCGGCGGGGCAGATGTCGCAAAGGGCGGATCGCCGCAGCGGGGCAGATTGCGCAAAGAGTTGGTTCAGCGTGGGGGGGGCGTATCCGCCCACATCCATTTTGCTGTGCTTTTTGCTTGCGACGATGTTACAGTTTGTGTAACGGAATGCGCGCCTTTTTTGGTTGGCTCCAGCGTTGTGGGGTCGATTGTATGTGGGGTTTTAGGTGCGCATGAGAGGGGGCATCATGACTCAGGAAAAGGTAATTAGGTGGGGCGTCATCGGTTGCGGTGATGTTGTAGAAACGAAAAACGGCCCTGGCCTATATTTGGCCAACGGATCGGAACTAGTTGGTATCTGGAATCGGACGAAGCAAAAAGCGGTTGACTGGTGTGAGCGCCACGGTCATGGGCGAGCATTTGATTCGCTTGACGAGCTTCTGAGCTGCCCCGATATAGATATTGTCTACATTGCCACAACGCCTAACTGCCACAAAGAGCATGCCATTGCCGTGGCTGAGGCGGGCAAGGACTGCTATCTCGAAAAGCCTATTGCGCTTTCATGGGACGCGGCACAAGAGATAAAGGCCGCGTTCGAGAAGGCGGGCAAACGCTGCTTTGTGGCTCATTATCGTCGTGGAATGCCACGCTATCGCGAGCTTAAGCAGGTGCTTGATGCGGGCAAGATCGGTACTGTTCGCGGTGTTCAGGTTATTCGCACTCAGCGCCAAACCGCCGAAGAGATGCTTCCTGAAGCGGATAAGCCTTGGCGCGTTCGTCCTGAAGTTTCTGGGGGCAGCCATTTCTTCGAGGGAGATGCTCATATGCTCGACCTTATTGCGTTTCTTGCGGGAACCATCACTGATTTCAGCTTGAAGGTAGACAATTGCACAGGCTTTTATCCTGGTGAAGATACGGTTGCTCTTTCGGGCGAGACCGAAAACCGCGTTATGGTTTCGGGGATTTGGTGCTATGCCACGTATAAGGCTATCGACCGATTCCTTATTTATGGGGACAAGGGAAGTGTCGAGTTCTCTTACTACGACAACGCTGCGCCGATTCGCATCGAGGTGCTTGCCGATGGCGATGCAATAGCTCACGAAGGCGTGATGGGTGGCGTTCGCAAGGAAGCGGAGCTGGTGCAAGAAGAGCTGTGTCCGCCCGTGGAGAGCTATCCGGGAAATGGCCAGATTCAGGACATCGTCGATGTCCTACGCGGTGTGCCCGGCGCCGAATGCACGAGCACGCTCGACAACGCCATGAACACCCTTCGCATAACCTGGGCTGCTCACGAGCTGCGTGCAAAACAGCGTAGTGAAGCGCGTGAAACAGCTAGTGAATAAGGACGCTGTTTGATAGTCGTTCTGCCTGAACCCCGATTGCGCCCCTGCGTTTGAGGCAATCGTGCTGATGCATTCTACCCGCTATTGCCACGGGTCTTTTGCGAAGAGCTGCCGACGAAGGTCTGCGCGGCGCTCTTTCACATTTGTGCAATCGGTCCGCATTCGCTTGCCCATCATTTTGGCGAGCGAATGCGCGACAATATCCATCTTGCTCGGATCGGCAACGTGTTTTCGGGTAACGGAGACGCTCTTTATCCCCGATCCGAGCAGATCGTTCACGCGCGAAGCATCGCGTTCGGCCGCCTTTTCGCTCATATGGAATTCGCGGCTGTTGTACTCGAGGGCAACCTGCGATTCCTCCCAGTACAGATCGCAATGATACAGCCTATGGTTCGTGCTCAATGAACTGTGCGTTCCGATGGCGATTTCTGCGTTCATCCGAGGCATTCCCAATCCGTATCCCCCGAAGCGCACTGGCAAACCCAGGAAAAGCGCTAGGCAGGTCTCCATAGGGGAAGTCGATCCGTCCCGAACGAAGCGAATTGCTTTTCGCGCCGATGCGGGGCAGTTGTTTGGCAGGGAGGCAAGCAGTTTCAGGATTGCATCTTTTGTGGTTAGTGCGGGTCGGTTCTTGAAACCCACGTTGCGTGAAGGGTCGAGTGAATATGATCCGCACAGTTCAAAACCCAGCTTCATGAGTTCAATTTCAGTGGATCGTCTTGCCACTTGGGCAAAGCAGAGTTCGGGAGACGCCAAATACAGTTCGTCGCCCAGTATCAGGAAGCAACGCGTATTGTCTGGAAGCCCGAATTGGCGGGTGTCAATTTCTTTCGAACGACAGCGCGACTCCGCGTCAAGGATTATGAGGGTAGGTTTTGTCTGGAGTGCCGCTTTTGAAAGATGAGACGGGAGTCTGCCAATTGCACTTTTGAGCAGTTTCGCATCAGGGACGCTTTTTGCTTTCGGCATAGCGCGGGTCCGCTCGAGTTCGCCTATACGCTCAAGCGCCCGAAGACATGCCAATGCTGTTTCGTATCCAAGAAAAAATGTCATACGACGATGTTATTGATGGCATCGGAAAGAGATGCGAAAGGGGTGAGAAGGGAATGCGAAAAAGATGCGAAAGAAGCGGGCAGTGAAGATTGAAGGGGTTCAGGTGGAGCATTCGCCCGAAGGTTTCCGTGCCCCTCCCAAGGCTTCGCGCGAAGTGCGGCAGGAAATGATTGTTTTGTACTCCCGCGTAGTCTGAGGGCGACTTTCTGGCGAGATTTCGCTGAAATGTACGCTCGGACAGCCTATTTTGGCAATATAAGCGTATTTTGTACGCTCCGAGCCGGAAAAACGCTGTCGGAGGGTACATTTCAGCGAAATCTCGCCAGGAAAGCCCGATTATCTTGCCCGAGAGTACAAAATACGCTCATTTTGCCATTCTTCGATGCTTACGGCTTTTCGTGCGGGGTGGGCGGCCGACGGGGCATCCCTGCGTGATCGGTTTGGCTGGTGGTGGGATGGGCAGGCGCGAATCGAGCGCGGTGATGCGGAAGGGCCGGTGCAGTCCGTGCAGTTGGCGATAAGGGGCAGCGTGGCGCGGTAGAGCATCGAGGCGCTGGTCAACCGTAAGAGCTGTGGAGCGATCTGGGCTCAGTCCGGGCAATCGGCAAGTGAAAAGAAAGGGGCTCGGCAACGTTGCCGAGCCCTGGAGCAAATTCTTGCTTGTAGCGTTTGCCTTAGTCCATCTTACGGTTGATGCCGTAGCCGAACAGAGGCTTCGACTGAATTGCCAGGTAGATGCAGAACAGCAGGCCAACGATAGCCGCTGCGAGCAGCAGACCCATCATGGTGTACAATGCTCCGGTTTCTCCCATGGCGGTGGTCATCGCGCCAACGATGAAGGGCAGGAAGGTTGCGCCAACGCCCATGAAGGTCATGTACATTCCGGTGTTGCGACCCTTGGGGCCGGGGCAGTAGTTCTGGCGAACAACCAAGCCCGTTTGCAAAGCGCCGCCAGCAGCGAAGAAGCCGAGCAGTGCGATGGCAACGTATACGATGGCAACATTGGGAACAACCAATACCAAAGCCAGGGCTAAAGCGGAGAAGGCGAAGTCGATCAGCAGAACCTTCAGGGGGTTCCAACGGAGTTTGCCCATTACTACTGCCCAGAAGAACACAGCGGCAATAGAGCCCACGGTGTAAATGGAGGCAAGAGCGGCGCCGCCCATTTCGTCGAGGCCAAGGTTGGCCATGCCGAATGCCTTGGTGTACTGCTGTGCGCCGTACATGATAAACATGCAAATAAAGGCCATAATCAGGGTGAATACCTGAACCAGCACGCCTGGTTTCTTGAGCATGGCGTCTTTTGCCGCCTGGATTTCAGCCTGAGCTTCGTCCATGCCGTTGTCGCTGTCGGTTTTGGTGGCACGTTCGTCGTCGTAGCGGAAGGGCGTGACGATGGTCATGATCAGACATGCAACGGAAAGCACAATAGGTAGATAGATGTTAACGTGCCAAATATGAGGTGCGCTGAATGCTGCAACGAAGATGGGGTAGATAACGCCCATAACGGAAACGGCGGCCTTGATACCGATAACGCCAGAGGCAGCGTATTTAGGCTCTGCTTCCTGTGCGGCAGGGTAAAGGGCCGCATCCCAGAAGCCGGATGTTGCAACGCCGGACAGGAAGGCGGCGATGTAGCAAGCGGTTGCGTCGGTTGCCAGCAGCATCATGGTGAAGCAGATGATGTAGGCAACAGCGCCTGCGACGGCGAACTTCTTACGTCCGACGCGGTCGGAGAGCTCGCCGCCAATCCATACGCTTAGCAGTTTGCCGAATCCCATGGCGGCAATCGCCATCGAAACTGCGGCGGAACCTGCAGTGGGGTCGGTGATGCCCCATTGGGTGTAGAAGTTGACTTTGTTCTGGCTCAAGATCAGTGCCTGGATGCCGTAGGTGAAATAGCACATGTACACCGTTGCCAGCGCAAAGCCGTAGTGTTTTACCTTTTCTGCTGCTGCAGACAATTCGTTCTCCTTACATTCTTTGGACATGCTGCTCGTTTGAAACGAAGACGGTATCCCCTGTAAGGAGCCTCCCTCGGGCCCACTCATGACGCCTTGGATTCGTAGAGTTCTGTTGCGCGGATGCGCAAACGTCTGTGTATGCTACCCCTCGGTGAAAAACCGAACATGTTCGATGAGAATGGGTAATATTCATTTTCAAATAGAAACCGATAGCCTGTAGCTATGATACGAGGAAGAAGCAAATAGTTTCTTGACTTATTGGGAATCTATTCGTCTATCCCATTCAATTTCTATGGATTCATTTCTTACGAATATAGATAGGTAACGGATGGTAATGCCGTGCAGATGCTCGGTAGTGCAGGTGGTATTCTTATGCTCATCGTATAAAGCGCGCGCCTTTTGGGTTTGCCCTGCGCTAAAGCGAAGCATGCATTCGAATTGGTGCGTGCTCGCGGCAAAGTGAAGAGGGATCGTCGAGCTTTGCTTTGAGGTTGAAGCTGCGCTTTGCGCTTAGGGTGAAGCAGCAAAGGGGAAATGGCGCGCGTGTAGAGAGAGGGCATTCGGCATGGCAATCATGCTGGGTGAATTTGTGCGGAGGGATGCTGGATGAGCTCCAAGAAAAAGAACCAGAAAACCAATCCCAATAAAAGAAAGAACGACGAAACGGCGATTATCTGCCCGTATTGCGGCGGTACTCATTTCGAGTATACGGCCGAAAAGCGTCGCGTTCCCAGCAAATGGTATGTGCATGTAATCACGGCGATCATTATTATCGGCATAGCATTTGTGATGCCATATTTCTCTATCGCGTTCGCCATTGCTTACGTTGTGCTGACATTCATGCCCCGCAAGGTTCTGGTGGGCACATGCAAAGATTGTGGTGAGGAAACGCTATTCAATCGCCCGGAGGATGGCAGCATGAAGCCGAGCTTCGATCAGCCCCATCTGTAGGATGCTTTGCGGTCCGAGCTGGGCCTTGTTTGCGGGGAGTCTTTTCGGTCTGGATCGGCTTCGTCTATGGACGTTTCGATCTGGTTCGGCCTCGTCTTTGGGCGTTTCGGCCCAATCGTTTCTATTTTGCAAGGGCGTTTTCGGTCCGAGTTGGTGCCATCCGCGGGGGCTCTTTTGCCCTGAATCGGCCTCGTCCATAAGATCGCTTTGGTTTTGGTTGGCTGCATCCGCAAAAAGATGATTACAGCTTAAGTGACCTTCGCTTTCGAAGGGGACGATTCGGAAACGACCCAATATGGCAACAAGCCCGTTGCACAACGGAAATACTTCGCAGTTACGATGAATGCGAAAACAAACGAGGGTGCCTCATTCTATTAGTGAATGGGGCATCCTCTGTGATTCATCGGAGGTGTGGTTATGGCTAAAAATGTGAAGAACGCAAGCAAGGCACAGGCCGAAGGCCTGAAGTATGTTCCCATGCGTAAAGTCGCTCGGGCTATGACATTTGTTGCGGGCGCTTTATCCTCAGGCATCGTAGCGTTTTCCGTCGCTGAAGCGGCGTGGGCGTGGGCAGCAGTCTTTGCGGCGGTGGCAGCTGTGGCGTTCTATCTTGCTTACGCTATGACTGTCGATCTGCGCGAAGCGCACTGAATCAGCAAGACGCCGCGCTAGTTATCGGTGGGGTCAAATCCCCACATACGCACTTCGGTTTCAAGCGTGACACCGAACTGGTCCGCTACCGCCGCTTGCACGTCGCGGATAACCTGCAGGACATCGGCCGCGGTTGCGTTGCCGGTGTTCACCACGAAACCGGCATGCTTGGTGGAAACCTGGGCATCTCCGACCGAATGGCCTTGCATGCCTGCGTCCTGAATGAGCTTGCCCGCAAAATAGCCTTCGGGGCGCTTGAACGTGCTGCCCGCGCTTGCCATTTCGAGAGGCTGCTTGGAAGAGCGGCGTTGGGCTAAGTCGTCCATCTTGGCGCGAATGTCTTCTTTGTTCCCTGCTGCAAGTTGAAGGGTTGCTCCCAGCACAACAAGCCCCTCATCGCTCATCATGCTGTGGCGATAACTCCAATCGGCTTTTTCTGCAGGGATTTCGCGAACCGTGCCGTCGGGGAAGAGGCAGGAAACGCTAGCTGCAACATCCTTGAACTCGCCATCGTAAGCGCCTGCGTTCATGATTGCCGCTCCACCAACAGAACCTGGGATTCCGCTGGCAAACTCGTAACCTGTAAGTCCCGCTTCGAGTGCCGCCTGCGCAACTGCTTCATTGGTGGCTCCGGCTTGTACTCGAACAACGGACTCATCGATGGAAATGTGAGCCATGCGCTCGCCGATTTCGATAACCACACCAGGCAGACCCGCATCGGAAACGAGCAAATCGCTTCCGCAGCCTACGATCCACCAGGGGGTATCTGCCTTTTCGGCGGCGTTGATGGCTGCGGTGATGTCCGCAGCATTGCTTGCTCGTACAAAGAACCGAGCGGGACCGCCGCAGCGGAACGTGGTGTGTTTGCTCATGGGCTCATTTATTAGCAGGTCGTCGCTGGCAAAGATTTGAGCAAGAGCGGTATTGAGTTCTTCGATATTCATATATGCCTACTTATCACGCTTTGTTCCGGATGTTTTGCTGCGGCTATGCAGATGCGCCTGCCTATTTGACAGCTTGGAATAACCGCAAGAGGTAAATTGGTTTTGGATTTGCGCAGCGTTTTTAGTGCGTCGTGCAAATCCTTTTAAGTGTAGCGTAATCGGACGCTTCAACGAAAACGGCGAAAGTAAGCGCTGTGCTTGTGAGGCGCCGTCAGCCGACGGGGCGGGCGCAAGAGCTTTGCGCGCCCCGCATTGAGAGGGGACGTTGACGGGGCATCTTGTTGGGCTAGACTCGCGTTAACCTGAATCGGGTGCGAAAAACCGTGCGGTTGGTGCTCAGCGCAACTTGCGCCGATGTCGAAGCTCCACAGAGCCTGTATCACATGGAGCCTGACAGATTCTGCATTGTTCGGGAGGCGCAGCGAAACCCACCCTGGCGAAGATGTTGACATTGCCTTAATCGCCAATAAAACCCGTAGGCGCTTTTCCCTATTGGTTTTGCACTATTCACTCCACAAGAGTAAAGTGGCTTCCATATTCAGGGATGAAATGCGCCTGGGGGAGGCGCGTTAAAGGGGAAAACTCATGGAAAAATACCTATTTTGGGGCACCTTCTTCTTCGCCTATCTAATCAATGGTATTACCGGCTTCGCGGGCAATATCTTCGCAATGCCGGTGGGCATGATCACCATCGGCCACGAAGAGTCCATCGTGGTGCTGAACTGCACCGGATTCCTTGCCAGTGTGCTTATCGCTTTCACGGGCATCAAACATGTGGTGTGGAAAGAACTGGTGAAGATGTGCGTGATCATGGCGATTTTCATGGCCATCGGCGCGTGGATCAACACCATTGCTCCGCTGAGCATCCTTTCCAAGGTATACGGCGTTGCGGTTTTGGTCATTGCTATACGCGGTTTGTTCTTCAACAAGAAAAATAAGCTTTTACCCGATTGGCTCCTGTACTGCATTCTTGCCATAGCCGGCCTTATTCAGGGTATGTTTGTTTCCGGTGGCTCTTTCCTGGCTATTTACGCTTTGCAGAAAATTAGGGATAAGGAAGCATTTCGAGCAACCACCACTATGACCTGGGTGTTCCTAAACGGAGCTTATGCCCTTTATGGCATTCAGGGCGGCTCCCTTGGCGGCGATGGCTTGCTTACGTTGGCAGTGTGCATCCCCTTGCTTATTCTTTCCACCTGGTTGGGCGGTCTTATCCAGAAACGTATCAGCCAAGAACAGTTCGTGAAGTTCACCTACGTCCTGCTTACCGTAATTGGCTGTGTGCTTTTGATTAAGTAAGCGTTCGGAATGCGCGCCGCATGGCGGTGTCGGGCTGGGGTCTGGAGCGCCTCAAGCCACCCATTCCGCTGTTCAAAAGGAGGCTACGGGCTTCCTTTTTCATGCGCTGCATTGCTTCAAGCATTGAATGAAGATGCTCTTTGAGCATCTAACAGGAATGGCGTTCAGAGTGGCGTTCGCGGCTCCAGACCCCAGCCCGACACCGCCATGCGGCGCGCATTCCGAACCTAACAAAAAGCAGCTGATTGCAGTGAGTTTTCCGGGCTTCGCAAATTGTTCTTGGCCGATGCGCTTTTGTCGTAATCCCTTGGGCGCAAGAAAAGAAAGAGCTCGCATTTGCGAGCTCTTGATTAGCGGTTTGCTTTTAGGCGTGCGAAAAGGCTGGTGCTGTTTTGGCGTACCCAGCTTATGAACTCGCTTTCCGTCATGGTGAGCGTAATGTTGCCCATACGCAAGGGTGCCAACACCAGGTACATCATCTTGGTGCGGGGTCGTGCCTTCTTCAGCGCTTCGCGTGCGTGAGGGGTGGATATCATCTGCTTGATGGCGGCGCGCTTTTCTTCCTTCGAAAGCGTGCAATTGCAGTTGGTAACGTTTTCGATGCAGCCAACCAGTCGTTCTGCGTAGCGACGGGCTAAGAACTCCTCGATTTCGGGAGAATCCAAGTTCCAATACGCGTACAGCTCGTTCATCCAGCGATGCTCTTCTTCGCGCTTGTCGTACATGTCGGGACGGTACTTGGTGTTTTCGCTTTCGGCGCGGGCGCGCAGGAAGTGGTAGTAGTGACCGTCGATGCAGCCCACTCGTTCAACGTCGCGCATAACATCGAGGTTGAACGGCAGGTCGTCCCAAAACGTGCCGGGGAAGCGGATGCCCTTTTCCTTGATGTAGCTGCGGCGATACAGCTTGTTCCACGGCGCATACAGAAGCTGGGCATCGAAAAGCTGGCAGGCATTCGCGCGGAATTCTTCTTGCGATTCAAAGATGCGATCGGGCGCATTGCGCAGTTCGCGATAGTACTTGCCTTCGTCGTCATAGTACGTGTCGATGGTAAATCCGGTAATTAGAAGGTCGAGGTCGTGCCTGGAAGCAACGCGGTACATGTCCTTCAGCATGGTGCGGTCGCACCAGTCGTCGCCGTCCATGAAGTACAGGTAATCGCCACGAGCAATTTCGATAGCGGCGTTGCGCGCTGCTGCTGCTCCTTGGTTTTCCTGGTGGATTACACGGATGCGTACATCGTCATCGGCAAGCTTATCGCACAGAACGCCACTGCCATCGGTGCTTCCATCGTCTACCAGCAGAATCTCGTAGCTGGTGCATGTTTGATTCTGCAGCGAGCCAACGGCACGACGCAGCCAGGATTCTACGTTGTAGACAGGAATAATGACGCTTATCGCGGGACTGTGTGACACGAACACCTTCTCCTGAATCTACGGGTTTCAACTTGCTCATTCTACACAATGCAGTAGTGCCGAATGTGTTGCCTGACGGGGAGTACAAGGTACTTCCACGTTTTGGTGGCTGCTCTCCACAAAGGCTGCAAAAGTAAGCTGCTGGCAAAGGGGAAACGGTAAGGCACTTCGGCATTGCGAAAGAACCGATTAAACCCGGGGGTTGTTTTATGCGGGCGTGGATGACGAACTCCCTCTCTTTCCGCGCTTGCGATGCCGTTAGTTGGCTGTAGTCGGGAGAATCGTCTCTTCGGTATATAATCATCATTTGGCGTGAGCGCGTTCTGCCACGCTATCTAATAAGTTTGAAAAAGAGAGGGGGGCGCATGGACTGGCTTGAATACGGCGTTCTCTTTGCCGTTGCCGCGGTGGTTACCATTGCCTTGACCCCTCTTGCTCGCAAGCTTGCTATCAAACTTGATGCTATCGATTACCCCAGTGCCCGTCGCGTAAACATGCTTCCCATCCCGCGTATGGGTGGCGTGGCCATTTTTGGTGGCATTTTAGCGTCGCTTGCCGTTGCTGGTTTTGGCGTCTATGCCTTCGGATGGGTTGACCCCTTCGTTGACTACAATGGTATCGAGGTCAATTATTGGGGCGTTTTGCTGGGCACGGTTTTGATATTCCTCGTAGGCGCCGTCGACGATGTGGTTGACCTGAACCCCAAAGCAAAGATGCTGGGGCAGATAGTTGCCGCTTGTGTGGTTGCCGGTTCTGGCCTCCTGTTTTCCAGCATCCATAATCCTTTTGGCGAAGGGTACATTGAATTTGGCTGGGTTGCCTACCCTCTAACGGTGTTTTACCTGGTGGCTTTTGCCAACGTCATCAACTTGATTGACGGCCTCGATGGCTTGGCGGCAGGTATTACGGGTATTTCTGCGATAACCATCTTGCTGTTCGCTGTGCTCACCGGGCGTTTCGATGCGGCGCTGTTCGGCGTTATCCTTGTTGGCGTGTGTGCAGGTTTCCTGAAGTCCAACTTCTTTCCTGCATCTATCTTCATGGGCGATTCAGGCGCACTGCTTCTGGGGTTTGCGCTGGGTATCATTTCCCTGTTTGCGGTAGCTCGTTCGGCTTTGTTCGTTTCCCTGCTGGTGCCTATTCTGGCTGCCGGCGTTCCTATCCTTGATACGTTTTTCGCCATTGTGCGCAGGAAGCGCGAACATCGTCCTATCGACGAAGCGGACAAAGGCCACATCCACCATCGCCTGATGCGTGCAGGGTTCAGCCAGCGTGCAACCGTACTTATTATGTGGGCGTGGACCGCGCTTCTTGCCGCCTGCGGCGTGATTATTACCTGGGCCGATAACTTGGTGCGCATCCCTATCTTCCTTATTGCCTGCGCAGTTACGGCGTACGCCATCGTGAAACTGCGTTTGCTAGGCGATGCTTTGAGTCATCATTTCAATCCTCGTCGCAAGCCTGAGCACAGGGAGCCTCAAGAGCCTAAGCAGGACCAGTAAATCTCGAACGGCCCTAGCGCGAACTGGGCTAATGCAGCCCAAGAAAGCCCGACGCGGCATCGGTGCTGTGAAACCGACCGGCACAACCGTGAGAACGACTGGCGCGAACTGGTCAAATGGCAGCCCGAGAAATCCTGCGTGGCGTTTATGCTGCGAGAACTCCTGGCGCAACTGCGGAACGGTTGGTGAAACTGCGACTGGCGCAAACTCGGCCAAGGGCAGCCTAAGAAAGCAACTTTGGTAGCTATTTTTGGGGTGTTCCTATAGTTCCGCCAAGAGGGACTCGTCCTTTCGATGGGCGTTTTCGGCAGCGCTGACGCAGGACCGGCCGGGCCTGCGGCCTCCGCCGGCGGTTCTGCGCCCACTTGCTCACGGTTCTGGAATCCAGGCCCAGTTCTGCGCAGCATTCCGTTGTCGGCCTGCCCGTCGAGATGATGCGGTCGGCGG
>ERZ1035025.163-NODE-163-length-48728-cov-7.758223_pt1 | contig 48728 bp, 58 predicted proteins | sample MGYA00520619_ERZ1035025 | MGnify/ENA primary metagenome ERZ1035025 (study PRJEB33766, sample SAMN09781742) | gut metagenome | biome: gut microbiome | host: Homo sapiens | place: Madagascar | study: EMG produced TPA metagenomics assembly of the PRJNA485056 data set...
GCTTAACGGCGTCGTCCATATCCCGGCGGCGGTTCGGGTATGCCGGGTGCGGTCGGCGTTCAGCAGTCGGCAGATCGCGGTCGTCGGGGTGATACAGCCAGCGCGATCCGGTGGTGGTCAGGTAGGTGCATTCCGCGAACGAGGCGATGAACTTCACGCCACCGCCTACGATCCTGGCTACGTCGCTGGCATGCACGCTGGTAGCTGATGCGTCGAACCACATGCCGACCTCGAACAGGCCCGGCTCCGGGTTATGCACGCCCTCTTTCAGCTGGCCGTCGAACGTCCAGCACTCATATCCAGCGTCTAACCACGGCTGCAACATGTGCCGCGAGCGGTTAAACAGAAATATCGCCTTCTTCATTCTTGTGCTCCTTTTTCCACTCTTTGAAACAACGTTTACACACTACGACATTATTGATCACATGCCAGCGCCCGCTGCGGCCGCCAGCGTGGAAGTACGTCCCACAGCCAACCATCTTCCCGCGCTCGCTGCCTTTGATCATCTTCCGACAGCCGATAACCCCCGGCTTTGCCCCGCTCACTATTCTGCCCCCACCAGGTAGTTAGCCAGGCTGCCCATGGTGACATACAGGCGGTTGCACATGATCTTCACGAAGTGCCGGCCGTCGAAGTTGCCCGCTGCCGAAGCCTTGCTCGACTTGATGATCACGACGTGCTGAACGCGGTTGTAGGACTTTCTGAACAGCGTGGCGTTAGCGATCTGGTTCACCACGTCCTTCTCGGTGAATCCGGTGTTCACTCCCAGCTGCTCATCTTCGCGGTAGCCTGTTTTGCTGGCCTCTTTGGCGATCATGAACGCGATGGCTGGCTGGTCTGCGACAATTACCGGGATGCGACGGCGGCCAATAGCTTTTTTGATTTCCTCGGCTACTGCACTGGCGGTCTTCGGTGATACGGTGGTTTGTTCTGACATTTCGTTGCTCCTTCTGTTGGGTGTTCGGGCATATTACTTATGCGTTATATGCCTGTCAACTGTATTTCACATGTGATATTTGCGCATCGTCTCGATCAGGTCGAATGCCATCCAAAACCGGCGGTCATAGTCAGGCGCGGCCTGCTGCTTGCGGATGTACTTCTGAGCGGCTGACAGGTTCTTCTCCTCCATCCTGACGCGCGGAGCCTTCGGGAATGCATCGCGGGCTATCACTGGTTCGGAGGTCATCTCCTGGTCTGGCTCGACCTTGAGGAAGTTGGCCCCGATCTCATGCAGCGCCACCGGGAACTCATAGCCGGTAGTCTCCATGAACCACCACAGGCCCAGGTGCGAGCCGCACTGATTGCAAATTGCAGCACCGCGGCCCTTCATCGTGACGTCTTGCTTCGACTCGCCCCAGCGGAACCGGTCGTTCCCTCCGCATATCGGGCAGGCCTGATGCCTGCCGTTGAATGCGCGCTTATCCCAGTACTGGGAGAGAAGCAGTTCCCAGCGCCCGACCATGAGCCGCTCTATCTGCTCAATGGGGTAGAACTTCATGCCATCCTCCACAGATTCAGGTAGCGGGCGTTGAGGTTAGCCATGATCCCCTGGTCATATTTCGCGTCGAGCTTACGCTTGTGCAGCATCGGCCCCACCTTTTCCTCATGTACCAGCCCGCGCTGGTTGTACACGTAAAGCCCGGCATAATCCGGCAGGATCTCCCGAGCCTTGTCGACGATAGTCCACGGCACCAGGAAGTAGAAGCGATTGGCTATCAGCTCCCCAGCTTTCAGGCAGTCGTGCTTCATCTTCACCGGGTAAGGGACGCGCTCCCCGTCAATCCGCCAATATTTCTCAGCCTCCTCCGCCGTCTTCGGGTAGACCGTGTGGGCCTTACGGAAATCGGCTTTCATATCAGCGATGGAGATCTTCACCTCCACCTCCACCGTGTAGCGGCTCTTGCGGATGCAGAACATATCCGCCTCATACCCGAGGTTGTCCGGGGTGTAGTAGTTCGGGATCATGATCTGGAACGAGTTACCCAGGCTGCGCACAAATGCCCGCTGTATCGCACCCTCGTGAATTTCTGGTTCTGGTAGCTTGCCGATACTCATCATTTCAAAAGTCCTTGTGTTTTGGTATTCGTTGTGCAGAATATACCGCAATGTTTACTGCGTCAACGAGGCGACAATGGAAAAAATTAAAAGCATCAAGCAAATGATTGAGGAGACGGACATAGAGGCTGTTCGCGGCCAGCTGCTGCGAGGTCTTCGCGGTATGCCATACGACCCCTACCCGTTCCAGTTCGCGGCACACTTTGCGACGTCGCAGGCCATCAACAACTACAAAGAGATCGGCCCGTTCGTCGTCAAGGCCGCCGTGTCGGCAGGGAAGACCACGCTGATCAGCCTGGTGGCCCGCCGCCTGACCCAGCTCAATAAGCCAGCGCTCGTTCTGTCGCGACAGGGCGGGATCATCAAACAAAACGCCATGGAGATACGGAACTTCGGGGTAGAGAACAGCGTGTTCAGCGCTGGCCTGCGCATGAAGTCCACCACCTTCCCGATCATCTGCGGGAGCGAGAAGACGGTGGTCAACGCCCTCGAAAAGCAACTGGCTAACTTCGTGCCGCGCTTCCTGCTGATCGACGAATGCCAGCACGTCAACGTAGATGACATCGTTGAAAGCGAGATGACCTGCGAGCTGGCGGATAAGCACCCTGAGAACGAGAAGTTGCAGGCTAGAGCTGAGCGCACGCTGGCGCAGATGATCGACGCTGGCCGTACCGGGTACACGCTCATTATCCGGGAGATGCAACGCCGCTGCCGTGAGATGCACGGTCGTGAGCTGGTCGTCATTGGGTACACCGGCACCGACTACCGCGGCACGCAGCCGATCATCAACGAGGACACGAACACCCCGGGCTTCTGGCGGCGGGCAGTGTGCGACATCTCCACTGAATACCTGGTTGAAGTTGGCGCAGTGGTTCCGACCCACTACGGCGCGATCGATGATGAGCTGACCTACCAGCTTGATTCATTCGTGAGCCGCGGGGAAGAAGGGGACGATGAATTCAGTGATGCCGACCTGATCGAGATGGAGAAGCAGATCCTGGCCCAGGGAACCATCACGCAAAACATCATGCTCGACGTCGTGAAGCGTACCGTCAACCGCAACTGCGTTCTCGTCACCTGCGCCGGTAAGAAGCACTGTAAGGAGGCGGCCAGCGCGTTACCGCCCGGGGTGACTTACGGGATCATCACCGATGACACGCCGCAGAAGGAGCGCGATCGGATACTGGAAGACGCATTTAACAACCGCTGTAAATTCATCTTCCAGATCGGTTGCCTTACCACCGGCTACAACGTCCCGCCGTGGGACACAATCGTTATCCTGCGCAAGATCGGCAGCCTCACTCTGCTGGTTCAGCTCATCGGGCGCGGAATGCGCATCCTCAAAAAGTTCCACGTCGAAGAGCTGGGAATGGTCAAAGAGGATAACCTCGTGCTCGACTACGGTGGAGCACTGGACGACCTGGCTGAGCTGTACTTCTCGCCATTCCTTGAGCAGTACCGCTATGAGACAGACACCAGCAGCGGCCAGACGAAGGAATGCCCCTTCGGGCACACGAACGGCAAGCACGCGCGCCGGTGCCGCCATGTGTACGACCACGACGGGATCGAGGACGACGGCACGCCATACCGCAAGGACGACCGCTGTCACTACTGGTTCATCTCGCGCACATGCGAGGACTTTAAGAACGATCGCGGGGTGGTGGTCAGTCGCGGATGCGGAGCGGAGAACGACATCACCGCCCGGCAGTGCGCCCACTGCGGGAACACGCTGATCGACCCCAACAAAAGCCTTGAGAAAAAGAGCTACACACGGGATGACTTTGTAGACGTGAGATCCTTCAACGTGGAGCCAACGAAGTGCGGGAACGGCGTGGTGTTCCGCTACGTGCTGGGGAATGAGGGCGAGCCTGACTTCGTGGCCTATGAGATATTTTGGCCGGACAGCGACAGCGTGCCAGCAAAACAGCAGTGGAAGGCGGCGCTGGATAAGCACATTGCATCACCGAACACCCGGGGCAAGATGCGGCGCGGGGTGAAAACGAAGATCCTGCCGTCCGCTCACCTGATTGCAGCGCCGAAGCGTGTGACGCACCGGCGCATAGGCGGGAGCAAGTCTCGTGACGTGATAGCCCGTAAAATTTTCGAAGGAGGGGACGACCTGTGATTAAAGAATACCTTGATCCACCAGCTGAGCCGACGAAGGCGCTTGAGGATGACCACCTGATTAACTTCACCACCTGGTTTAACCATTGGTATCCAGACGTGTACTGGTTCCACGTGCCGAACGAGAACGGCGGGAAGGCTGGCAAGCAGTACTTTCTGCGCCAGCAGGCGAAGGGACTCCGCAAGGGCGTTGCCGACGTCGTGATCCTGCACCGGGGACGCAACGGGGAGCCGTTCGGGGTGATCGAGATGAAGCGGGAGAACAAGAAGCTGTCGACTCCAGTCAGCAAGGAGCAGGTTGAGTGCCTGAACGCCGTGGCTGCACAGGGCGGCTTTGCTGCGGTGGCGTATGGGTTCCACTGCGCGAAGCTGGCGGTGATCGACTTCCTCGGGCCGTCGACCATCTTGGTCAAATAGTCTTGACAGGGCATATTATGCGGAAGTAATATGCCCGAACACCACACAGGAGGTCATCATGACACATGCAGAGTTATCCAGAATATTGCACGGCGGCATTCGCAACGTAGACCGCAAGACGTTTAAAGAGGCTTATGGCTTTATGCGCGCATTAAAGCGAGCTGTGTGCTATTTGCCTGTTAAAGAAAATCACAACTTAAAGTCAGCGGTTGAAGGCGCTGCTTGGTCTTTGATTTTCTGCGGCGTTAGTGCGGAAGAGGAAATAAAGTTAGGAGATATTATTTTCCGCATTAGCGGCAGGCCATACCCGGCAATTGAGCATAAAAATAAATGGCTGATGAAGGTTAACTATAAAGGCGACAGCCGCAAGTTCATTAAGCATGAAGATTTAGAACGCAAACTTCGTTTAGATATGAATAAGGGGATCATGTAATGTCAGATATTAAATCGCTCAAAGATGATGAAGTTCTGTTCTTCACGAATAACGACCTGTCGAACGAAGACTACCACGCTGAGACAGACCACATGAACGGTTCCGGCCTGTGGGAGCTGTTCTCCAGCTGCCCGGCCAACTGGAAATTTGCCGAAGACAAGAAGAAACAAAGTCGCGCATTGGTCTTCGGTACAGCGGCCCACGCCAACCACCTCGAACCGGAATTATTTGCCCGTGAATATTTCCGCATGCCTGAGAAAGAGGACTTTATTAAGCGTGACGATAAAGGCGAGATTATTCCGCAGCCGAACTTTATTACCTCGCTTGAGGCCGCGAAGGCATTTCTGAAAGAGCACGGCGTTGCCGGTTATTCGAAGATGAAGGAGGCGGAATTAATTGAAACCGTCACCAACACCGCCGCAGCGCTTGGAATAAACGACGTAGTCTTTTGGCACGATATAGTGAAGAAGGCCAATGAAGAGCGCGGCGATCGCGAGGGCATTCGCGGGCAGGATTATGACATCATTCAGGAGATGCGCGCCGTTCTGTTTAATAACGAAGACTTTAAAGAGTATTTCGTTGACGGGATGTCAGAAGTTTCGATCTTTTTCAGCTATCAGGGGTTGCGTTGCAAGGTGCGCCTCGACTGGATCAGCAAGTTCGCCGATATGGTGGACTACAAAACCACGGACTCAGCCAATCCCGACCGGTTCATGCGTAAGTGCTTCGACCTCGGGTACCCGCTGAAAATGGCGTTGCAGCGTGAAGGGTTCAAGGCGGCGTTCGGCCAGAAGCCACGCAGAACGATGCTGCTGGCGCAGGAGAAGAGCAGCCCGTTTGTTGTGGCACCGTTCGCCCTGTCAAACAAGACGCTGATGATCGGCTATGCGCAGTTGCGTGAAGCCATCGCCACTTATAAGTGGTGCCGTGACAATAATTCATGGCCGACATACGGCGGCGGCAACGTGATTGACCTCGATCCGCCGTACTACCTGGAAAACGCCTTCCGCCACCTGTGGGAAGATGTGAAAACCAAAAAATAATTGATTCCGGGCTAATATACTGACATATTAGCCCCTCAACATAAGGAGTGACAAAATGATGAAATTTTCCCAACCATGCAGCACCATCGTTAAACAGTTTGCCCATGCGCAGGATATGTGCGTTTCGCCGAAGAAGTCTAAGCAGAACCAGCACCTGAAAAACCACTACTCTACCCTTGCCGACGTTGCGGCGGCCATCGGCCCGGCAATGGAAGACGCCGGATTGATCATGATCCAGTCACCGACGCACGAAGCCGGTCAGGCTCCGAACGTGCTGCTGATGGAGACGCGCATTATCCACGTTGCCACTGGCGAATGGGTGTCCGACATCTGCCAGATCCCGCTGGCGAAGAACGACGCCCAGGGATTCGGCTCAACGCTGACCTACGCCCGCCGTTATGCCCGTGTTGCGATCTTCGGCCTCACCATGGATGACGACGACGGCAACAAGTCAGTGCGTAGCGCAGCAGACTGCCGACGCTCCATTGAAGCCGCGAAGGATAAGGATGAGGTCGACGCCATCTACCGCGCTGCATGCGAGCTGTTCCGCAACGACAAAGCATCCCTGCGCATCGTTGAAGACGCCCGCGCCAGCAAGATCGTGGAGCTTAAAAACGCGGAAGCCCGTCCGTTCAATCCCGGCAAGCCAGCCAACGCTAAACGCGGGAAGGCGACAGTCCAAGTTGCACCTGATGAGGTTCAGCCGCAAGATGTAGCGCCACAACAACCAGACGTTGAAGAAGATTTTTAAGGAGCGTTATAGATGGCAAGCCGTGGAATTAACAAGGTGATCCTCGTGGGTCGCATCGGTCAGGATCCAGAGATTCGCTACATGCCGTCAGGCGGTGCAGTGGCTAACCTCACCATTGCGACGTCGGAATCATGGCGCGATAAGCAGACCGGCGAAGTGAAGGAGCAGACTGAGTGGCATCGCGTCGTTGTCTTCGGCAAGCTGGCTGAGATCGTCGGCGAGTACGTGAAGAAGGGTTCTCAGATCTACGTCGAAGGGAAGCTGCAAACGCGCAAGTGGACTGACAGCAACGGCGTGGAGAAGTGGACGACAGAAGTGGTGTTGAACGGGCCGAACGCTATCATGCAAATGTTAGGCGGCAAGGCCGAAGGCGGCCAGCATGGACAGGCGCAGGGACAGCCGCGAACACAGTCCGGGCCAGCTCGCCAGCAGGCTAAACCACAGCAGCAGTCCAGCGAGCCGCCGATGGACTTTGACGACGACATTCCGTTTTGAGGTAGAAGATGACCATCACACTGATTTTGAAAGAGCACCGTGAGCGCGCTGGGTTTTCCCAGCGTAGTCTGGCGAAAGCAGCAGGTATTGCGCAGTGTCGCGTATGCCGTTATGACAATGGCCGTGAGTTCCCGACCATTGAAACCATGATCCGCCTCGCAAAGCCTTTAGGCATTAAGTGGCATGAACTCGTAAAAGTAGAAGGGGAATAACCATGACTATCAACATCAAACAGGCATTACTGGCTTTACTGATCGGACTCGTGCTGTCCTTCGTCGCCACCTCCGCAATGTCAGCTGAACGCGCCGACAACGGCAACAAGGGCGTTAGCCACATTGAGAACCAGACGAAGATCTATGAGAACACCTCTGCGGGCAAAGAGCGCGCAGAGTGGGCCGCAGGGCGAGTGATCGCCGTCGGCGACAGCGTCAGCTGCTACAATCCGGCATTGAACAGGGTTAACGGCGTGAAGGTGCGCTGCTCATAACAAGAAGGGGCCATCGGCCCCTTTTTTACTCCCCTTTCAGCTCCTTCAATTCCTGCCGAAGCTCCTGCACCGAAGCCACCAGGTCAGCGATGATCGCCACATAGTCCACGTTCATCACCCGGAACTTCTCGCCTTCGATCTCCTGCTCCTCCCCCTGATACGTGTAGACCTTGTCGACGGTATCAGCCTGCTGCGCGATAAAACCGCGCCTTACGCGGCTTTCTCCCTTCATCCGGTACTGACATACCCCTAAGCGTTCGATACGCTCACAGGCGCTTGCAGGCGCTTCTGTAAAGCCTTCCTTTAGCCTGACATCGGAGCCTTGTGTCATGACGTCGCCCTTCGGCGTTGAGATGGTACCGGCAGCGCGGAAGATCCATGCGTCCGTTCGGCCATAACCGTCGAGATACAGCACCATCCTGTGCTCTGTCCCTACCTGCTCCTCAATGTAGAACTGAGAGTAAGCGCCATCGACGTCGCCGTAAGCGCCTCGCCCGCGGATCATTGAGCGAACCGGGTTCCCTGTCAGTTGCGCGCCACTCGCCGGATTGGATGGCGCTGTTGATGACGCCGTAACCCTCCCGTCCTGCACCCAAAAACTTGCCACCTGCGCCGTGAGCCTGTTCGCCTGATCCTGGATGAGGCGGGCGGTAAAGTCCGCGCTGCTGCTGTTGTAGTGAAAGTCGATGTATGGCGTGCTCATTGACAGCTCAATGGCCTGGGTCAGCACCTTACCCTTCGACGTGTTGTCGATGTTTCCACCAGCAGCCAGCGCCCCGGGTAGCGTCGTCTGCTTGTCCACGCCGATAACAAGGATGTCCTCATAGGTCGAGCTTGGTGAGACAGTCGCAGTGCTGGCCCGCTGCACCTTAAACGACGTCCCGCTGCCGACGGCGATGGTGCCACCCTGACCTTGCTTTTTCAGCAGCGCAAGATCTGAGTTCTTGCCCAGGTAGATCATACTGTTGTCGCTGCTGCAATTGATGTTCCCCACCCTGACGTCAAGCCCGGCGTTGAAGATCTGTAGGCCCGTGAAGGTGTTCGACTGCCCGCGCTGCGCTGCGGTATCAAGCGATCCGATCACCTTGTTCCATGAGCGCACGGTGGCGGTGGTTCCGTCCTGCTTGGTGATCTGCACGTCGCCGACGCCGAAGAAGATCTGATCCTGATTGGTGAGGTCTGTGTAGTACTTGCTGAATGCGTTGTGAATATCAGCCGCGAGTTGGTCGCTAATTGTTGCCATTCAATATCGGCCCCCGTAGGGGCCGCCTCCATTAGCTGAATGAGTTGCTGTTCGTGCGGAACGCGGTGGCCGTGATGTTCTGGATCGAGCAGTTGTAATCGAACGATGCGTCGTTGCCGCGAGCCTTGATGAAGAAGGTCACATTGTTGTTATCAGCGGCAAGGTCGGCAGCGAAGCGGAACTCCTGCGTGAAGTCGCCAGCCTGGAAGCCGGAGGCGTTCGCGAAGAAGCGGCGCGTGACTTCCTGCCCGCCGATGTTAAACGTGATGTCGACAGAATACGACTGCTGAACGTTACCGGCACCAGTGAGCTGATAAACAAGCGTGCAGGATAACACCACCGTCATACCATAGCCGCGGTTCTGATAAGCACCGTTGCGCTGTACTGTCTGGTTACGACGGAACGACATATCATCGTAGCGACGCGCCACGGCAATATCGCCAATGAACGACTCAGCTTGCAGGGTGCCTTTGAACACGCCACTGTTAGCCTCGACACGACCGCGAACGATGACGTTGTTGAACTGCGAGCTGCCATCTTTAGCGATGCGCCAGCCCTGCGAGCCATCAACAAAGTTGTTCGACCTGATTTCGTTGCCGATCTTCGCGTTGGTGATCGAACCGTCGCGGATGAGCGCTTCCTGCATATACGCCACGCCGTTCTGCACTACGAACGGGAACGTCTTGTTGCTGCCGCCAGCGTACACTGCGAAGGTGTCAGCCTGAACCAGGAACTGAGAAGAGCCACTCGCGTCGATGCCCAGCTGAATCCCTGCGATGCGCGGGTTACCGCCGCCGGTGTCAGTCTGAACTTTGACGCCCCACTGCGCCGACAGCTTGCCGTTGATATCCGCAACCGCCGTTGAGGTCTGCTGTACGGTAGCGCTCATGCCATCCATTGACGCGTTGATCGTGTCGATCTGCTGCGCCGTTGCAGTCTCAAGATCCACCACAGCCTTGTTCGTCTGCGTGATGGCCGCCTGATTGTCGCCAATCTGTGCGCGCAACTGCTGGAAGCCGTTTGCCATCGCCAGACCGTTAGCCGCAGTCGTCTCGTTCAGTCCGTCGATCGCTGACTCTGCATTGCCGACGCGAGAAGTCAGGCTGGTCAGAGCGTTGCTGTTCGCGGTGATCTTGCCTTCCGCATTGGTGACGCGGGTAGTCAGGGAATTCAGTGCCGAAGCGCTGGCCTTCGTGTCCACCACGCCAGACAGGTCGGACAGGTCGCTATTCAGCTTGGTAATCGCCTGTCCCTGAGAGGTCAGCGTATTGCCCTGCTGGGTGACCGTCGATTGCAGGCTGGTGATCGCGTTGGCGTTCGCCGTGATCTTCCCGTTCGCGGTGCTGAGGTCTGCGGTCAGCTGAGTGATCGCCGTTCCCTGCGACGTGATTTTGCCTTCTGCCGTCGTGACGCGGGTGGTCAGGTTGCTGATGGCTGTCGCGTTCGCTGCGTTGTTGATCTCGTCGGTGACGTCGATAAAGAACACGTCATCGAAATAGATCTCGCCTGTAGCCAGGTTCCAGTTAATGGAGTAAGCAACATCCATATCTGTCGCCGGGACAAAGTCCTTAGTGAGCAGCGTCCAGTTGGTGCCGATATTCGCTTCCGAAAAGTTCAGCTCAGACAGCGGGCCAGCGCCGGTGGTTGCATTACCCAGGCGGAACTTGTTGTTCCCATAGGTGTTGGGGCCGATCGCCATATCAGCTGTGCGCTTCACATATCCGCCGAACCGGTAGGTGCGCCCAGCCTTCGCCCCCAGCACATTCTGGCCGATCGCCGTGTTACCGCCTGACTTGCCACGCAGGATCATTGCACCAGACTTCGGAGCCTGAGCTGCGTAGACGTCAGCTCGTGAACTCCAGCCGCTCCAGCTGTCCGTTCCACGCTCGAAGCCGGTGTTCGTCAGCATGTTATCCGGGTTCGCCGCCAGCGCCACCGCGTCGTTCGTCAGACTGGATTTCAGCTGCGTGAGCGCGTTCGACTGTGCGGTGATGTCCTGGCCCTGCTGGGTGACGGTAGTGGTCAGACTGCTGATTGCCGCGCTGTTGGCCTTGATCGTCAGCTCTTCGGTGATGTCGTACACCTTGAACGAGTCGATCCACACCTCAGCGTTTGACGGGTGGCAATACAGGCCGAACGCTGAACCGTCGAAGCCGCTTGCCGGGGTGAGGTCAGTTTCCCACGTCAGAGTTTGCCAGTCGGTTGTCAGCGTGTTGTTCTTGTCGGAATAAGAGCCTTCAACGCTGCCGTTGTAGTTCCAGCGACGCATGAGGAGGTTCATTCCGCCGCTTACGCCTTTCGCACGCACAACATAGCGATAACGGCGCTGACCGTTCTGCGGAACCGGCTTTTTGTTGTTCGCAAACAGCCCGGGCGATGTGGCGTTGACTTTAACCATACGGACGCCGTTCTTCCCGTCGCCATACGCGCCGAACGTCACCGTGCTGAAACTATCCCGTTGCAAGCTGTATGCGGTGTCGCCTTGCAGGAAGTCATAGTTCTGCACGAGGTTTTCACCGGTGCGGCGCTGTGCTTCCAGCCCGTTGTTCAGGTTGGTGATGGCCGTACCCTGGCTCTCGATCTTGTCTTCTGCGGTGGTCACACGCGTTTGCAGTGCGGTGACTGCGCTGGCGTCAGCCTTCTGGCTCAGTGTGCCGTTGATGGTGCTCACGTCGCCGTTCAGCTTGGTGATCGCGTCTGCCTGCGATGTGATCTTGCCTTCGGCGCTGCTCACACGGCTGGTCAGGCTGTTGATCGCGCTGGCGTTAGCGTCTGCGGTGATCTGTGCTGCGTGCGCGTCGGTAACGTCTGTGATAACGAGATCGTCGATGAAGACACGATAGCCCGGGCCACCGGATGTGCCACGACAGGAGATCCACAGACGACCGCGAGTCTTCTGCGCGCCACCGGCACCGATCTTGCCTGAGAACTTGACCCACTTACCGCGACCGCCACCAGCGGCCAGTGTGGCTTCGTTGATGTTCAGCGCGGTAGGCCATGCTGCCTGTCCTGCGGAGGTGCGAACCATTAAGCCCACCAGACAGCTCCAGCCTTCCGGGGGCGTCTCGGTTTCCGGCATCATTGCCCAGCACTCAAAGCGGTACACGGCGCTTTCTCGAATAGCCGTTTCATAGCCGATAGTCTTATCAGAGTTGCCGGTTTCACCGTTTGCACGGCGGCACATGAGCGACTTCTGACCACTGAATGCGAATTCCGTGGTCACCAGCCCGTTAGCTCCGCCGATCGCCTGCTGGTTATCATACGACTCAAATGAGCCATCTACCCACGGGTTGCTGTTGCTGTACTGAACCGTGAGTAAACGGTTAGTCAGCTGGGTGATCGAGCTGCCCTGCGACGTGATGTCGTTACCCTGCTGGGTCACTTTCGTGTTCAGCGAGGTGATCGCGTCAGCGTTCGCCTGGATCTTGGTGTCGTTGGTGATGTCGACAACGTAGACGTCGTCGAAATACATCGCGCCAGCGCTCAGCCATGTAGTCAGCTGGAACAGCGCGTTAGTGGTCTTCGTGGCCGTCCAGTCCATGAAGACGTGTTGCCATTCAGACGTAAACGGGCCGTAGTTCGTACCGATAAGAAGATTGCCTGATGCGTCAGCGATGCGGAATTTCGTGTTACCCGGATCGTTGATGACAGTCCCGGTGTCCTGCTTGGCAAACACGCCGAAGCGGTACCGGCGGCCCTGCGTGATTTCCACGGCCTGACTGATTCCAGCACTTCCGCCTGCCGCCATCTTGGCAATCTTGGTTCCAGAATGCGGCTGCGTTGCCGTGATGATGGTAGCAAGGCTGCTCCATCCGGTGAAGTTAACCGGGCCACGCTCAAACGATGAGTTAGCCAGCAGGTTGCCGGGGATCTTGCCCTGCGCGTCGATTGATGCGTCAGTGGCTGACAGGCTGTTGCTCAGCTGGGTGATCGACTGACCCTGTGAATCAATCTTTCCTTCGGCAGTCGATACGCGGGTAGTGAGCGCATTCAGCGCCGAAGCGTCTGCCTTGCTGTTCACGATGCCGGTGAGCGTGCTCAGATCGCCGGTCAGCTTGGTGATGGCCTGACCCTGAGACGTGATCGACCCTTCCGCAGAAGTGACACGGGTGGTCAGCTGGGTGATCGCCGTGGCGTTGGCGTCAGCCTTGCTTTCTGCATTCGCCGCTGCGGTAATGTCGCGAACGCTCCAGTCAGTTGCATACCAGACTGTACCGAAGTCCGGGCCGCCCTGAGCGATTTGCAGGAATGGACGGAAGTAACCCTTCGCACCCTGCGCCGCGTTTACTGTCCAGCGCCACGTAGTGCGCGTCCACTTCGCGCCGGTAGCCGCTGAGATCTGGCCGCCGTTAGCCTGTGGTGACCCGATGCTGCCAGAAACCACCGTCGACGTACCGATGTAGTGCTGGAATGGCGCGGAGCCGGTACCACATGCAGCCAGTACTGATAACTCAAACACCTGCCCTTCGCGGCACGGGATGTTATTCATTGCCGGAACATGATCGCGGTACTGGCATTTGATTGCCCACGGGTAAGGGCAGTCGGCCGGAACGCCTTCGGACGCGGTTGAAACTACGGTAAGCCCCATCTGACCGTATGCCGGGTCTACCGTCGGGTTCGGGATGAGGTTGGCCGCCTGAGTCAGCGCGCCCTTGATCGATGAGTTGATCGAGGTGATAGCCTCAGCTTGAGAATCAATCTTCCCTTCCGCTGCGGTGACGCGGGTCGTCAGGTTCGTGATCGCCGTGGAGTTAGCAGCGATCTTCCCGTTCGCTGTCGACAGGTCACTGGTGAGCTGGGTAATGGCGTTGCCATGCGCAGTGATCTTCCCTTCCGCGGTGGTGACCCGGGTAGTCAGCGACTGCAACGCGCTCGCGTCAGCCTTGTTGTTCAGCGCGGTGTTGATGTCCTGCACTGAGTTGTTCAGCGTCAGGATTGCGGCGCTGTTCGAGTCAACCTTCCCGGCGGTCTGCTCAACCTGAGATGAGAGGATCTGCGAGGCGGATGCGGCCGCCAGCTGACCGGCACCACTGAACAGCTGATCAACGTTATCGGACAGCTTGAGTCCGAAGTTGATATAGAACTGGCCGGTGATCTGTGCAACCACAAATTCCAGCGTGTTCCAGCCCTTTTTGAGCACCAGGTTGTAGGTAGCGGTGCTTGCGCCGAAGGTGGCCGCCTCTGCGCCGTTGATGTACAACCGGCCGGTATCGTCCACGATGCGGGAGCCGGGAGCGATGGCAATAGTCTTGTCAGCCGCGACATACACCAGAGACTTCGCATACGCGATTTTGTAGTCGCCGTATGTCAGGAAGTCCAGCTTTGCAGCGTCGGCCATCTCGGACACGGCCAGAGGAGGAACGCCAGACAGGTCGGACAGTTTCGGGATGTACCCGCTACCGTTAACCTTGATGTCGAAGATCTTGGTCAGCCAGTACTTCGCTTTACCGTTCTGCGCGGTGTTCTGCAAATCGGTGATGGCCTGACCCTGCGAAGAGATGGTGTTCCCCTGCTGGGTGACAGTGGTCGCCAGCTGCTGCAATGCGCTCGCTTCGGCCTTGGTCGCCATCTGACCCTGCAAGGTGCTCACGTCGCCTTTGAGCTGGGTGATCGCCTGGCTGTTAGTGCTGATGGTGCCTTCCGCCGCAGTGACGCGTGTAGTCAGTGCCTGCAACGCGCTTGCGCTGGCATTGTCAGCCGGTGCTTCGCTCCACTCGGTAGGCATGGTGCCGTACTCGAATTTGGGCGAGCTGATGTAAACCTCTTTGTCCTTAGACCCTTTCAGCAGTCGGCCAAAGATTACGCGCTGGGTGCCTGTCTGGCCGCTCTTACGGGTGTACTTAACCCAGTAACGCGCCCAGTCTTCCGTAAGGTCGATTGTCATCGAACCATCGCCACCATTAGACCAGCTGCCAGTTTTCCCTTGGCTGCTTAAAGCCGTAAGCGTGGCGTTCGGGTTGTACAGGTAGACGAAAATTTGCTTACTGTCGGCGTTGTTCGCTTTCGCGTAGAAGCTGACGACCACTTCGGTGCCGTCGATCGGAGCCGCAAGCTCATATTCAAATTGGTCGTAGGAGCCAGCTGAGGCCGCTGCAATCGCGATGCGACGGATAGCATTGCCTTTGTACGTCTGACCCTGCACAACGCCGCTGACGCCTGCCAGCGTGCCAGAGTTAGGGATCAGGTTGGTGCCGCCGACGCGCATGTTATTCAGGTCACTGCGCAGGTTGGTGATCAGGCTGCTGTTTGCCGTCACTCGACCATCCAGCGCGGTCACGTCTGTTTTGAGCTGGCTGATGGCCGCGGCATTAGCGCCGATCTTGCCGTTCGCGTCAGTAAGGTCGCTTTGAAGCTGGGTGAGCGCCTGCGCCTGAGACTGGTTTTCGCTGGTCAGCGTGTCGAGACGCTGGGTCACGGCGGCCTTGTTCGCGTTGTAGTCAGTGCGCAGGGTGTTGACATCGCTGGCGATCGCCTGTTCTGCGGTGACGCGGGTCTGGCGCTCGTTGAAGATGATGCCTGTCACCAGCTTGGACGGGTCGGTTCCCTCATAGTTCCCGCGGAGCTGTACGGCCAGCGTGTTACGTGCTGCGGCTTCGGCTGAGTCCGCCGCGGTCATGGCGGTGCGAAGATCCTGAATCTGCGCCTGAGACGCGCCCGGGGTCGGACGTCCGACGGCCATCCAGTCGATCGCGTAGTAGTTATTGGCGTCCTGATTGGTTGAGAAGTCCAGACGCAGGCGGCGCACGGTGCCGGATGTCGCCCACAGCAGATCAGGCAGCGACAGGACGGTAATGCCGGTGGTCGGGTCAAAGTCAGGTGCCGGGATGGTCAGGGAGCGGGCATTGTTCCAGCCTGTCTCATCCACGCCAATCCAATACAGCTTACCAGCCCATGCCGGGTTACCTACCTTCTTCATGCGCAGGCGCATGTACTTATAGCTGCGCGCGTCGATTGCCAGCGGGTTCGGTGAGCGCATGGTGGCCGCTGCGCCAGCAGGGTACACCCAACCATCCTGGTCGACGGGGAGCAGGTTGGTGTTGGCATCGTCAGAAGCCCAGCCTTCCGGCCCATTGTCGAAGTACCAGATCGCGAGGCTGTCGAACTGTTCGCCGGTACCAGCGGCAATGGATGCCATCTGCTGCGCCAGGCTGTCGAATCCGTCCTGCATCGTGGTGTTAGTGGTGCTGATCTGCGCTTCAACTTCGTTCTTCGCGGTCAGCAGGTTGGCCGCTGCGTCAGCTGCTACTTGTGCGTCATCCGTCTCGGCTTTCGCGATAGCGTCGGCCACGTCCTGAGCCGCCTTGTTGGCGTTCGCGATGTCGCCAGCCTTACGATCGAGGATCTCCTGAGCGATTGCGCTGGCGTTAGCCGCCCCCGCGTTAGCGGTGTTGGTGATGTCCTGCGCGTTCTTCTGGATCTCGGCCAGCTGGTTGTTCAGCTGCTGCTGCTGCTGCTGGTTGGTCGCCACGGCGTCATCTGCGGTGACCTGTGCAGCCTGAGCGGCATCTTTCGCGGCCTGTGCGCTGTCGCCAACTTCCTTGATCCCGCTGGTCAGCTCGCCGTAGGTGTCGGAGCCTTTGATCGCGTCGTCGATGTTCTGGTAATAGTCGTCCATGTTGTCGGACGTCATCGCCATGACCGGGGCGCTCCACTCGCCAGCGTCGCTATATGACGACACAAAGCGGGCGCGTACCTGCACGCGTTCGGCGAAGCTGAGGCCTGCCTGAGTGAACGTTCCGGTTGGGTAGGTCACGACGCTGAGATCGATCCATTCGCCAACCGGCGCGCCTGCGTCATTGATACGCTGGAATTGTAGCTCGGTTGACTTCATGTCAACGAGGTCGTCTGTGCCGGTGACCCAGCGCCAGGTGATGCCGTTCACGATGCCGACGCCGTTCAGGCCAGCTACTGCCGGGATGCTGCCGCGCTTGCCGTCAACGAACACCTGATTCGACTCGACCCACTGAGACGACCCGCCGTCACGGGACACGGAACGAACGCGGAACTGATAGGTGCCGGTCAGAACGTTGGTCAGATCAACGGACGTGCTCGACTGGCTGGCGAGGTTAGTCCAGCCCTGTGACCACTGGCCGTTAGACTGAGAGGTTCGACGCACCTGAATGTCGTAGCTGACAGCCTGATCGACGGTGAACCAAGAACAGTTGACGTTGGCGGAGCGAAGACCCTGGTTAACGATGCTGTAGCCTTCGGCCACCACGTTAGTCGGTGCCGGTACCTGACCGGTCGGGATCAGCGAGGTCGGACGGTCTTCAATTCTCGCGCCGGTATCAACCTGCAAATACTTCGAGTGGCTGTATTGCAGACCGGTGACGGTGAAATTGTTGTCCTGCTCGTTGTAGGTGATCTTGGTGATGCGGATTAGTTCAGGGGCCAGCTCCTGAGTATCCAGCAGGAACACTTCGCCGCTCTGAATATCCAGGTCAGTGCCGTCGACGGTGAAGGACATCCGGTCAGCCGCGATTGCGTTGATCACGCGGTTGTAGGTGCCATCGGTTCCACCCTGACGAACGATTACGCGATCGCCGATTGCCACGTGATCGGAGATCATGCGGTCTGAGGTGATGGTGGTGCCGGATACGCCAGCCACACGGCCGCCGAACTGTCCGCCCTGCACGTAGCGGTTGGCGATGCCGACGACGTCGCCGATCAGGTACTTGATGCCGTTCAGGCCGACGCGGTAGCTGATCTGCATATCGTTGATGTTCGACAGCAGCGCCCACAGGCCGCGTCGTTGCGCCTCGTATTCGTCGGTGCAGCCGATACCGGAAACTTCCAGCGGCTCGACGCCATAGCGTTCCACGAGGTCTTTGAACTGCGCGACGGTGGTCTGCGTCTTATAGTGCGCCTTCGGGTCGTCAAAGGTGACCATCGCGATCCCGCGACGGTTAGCCATGCTGCCGTAGGAGTATTCGAAGGTGCCGTTCACTACGTCGTCGTTCGTCACAACGTGACGGACTTCTGCCGGTGCGTCCTGCGCGAACTGCAACTGCATGTTGCTGTAGCTGACCATGCCGTTAAAGATCGACGCCAGGTCACGGATGACGCTCCACGCATGCGCACGCTTCTGGATATACACGTTGCAGGTGTAGCGGCGGTTCTGCGTGCCGTCGGCGTTCGTCACCAGCTCATCACAGCGCTGTGCGATGCTGTACATCGTCCACTTGTTCAGGAATGAGGCCGGGATACGGCGGCCAATGCCGAAGCGCTTATGCAGAACAATGTCGTAGACGATCCATGCCGGGTTATCAGTCCACGCCTGTTTAAATGTCCCGTTCCACGACCCGCTATAGGTGTGGTTCACCGGGTCATAGTTGGACGGAACCAGAACCAGCCGGCCGCCCATCTTGATGCTGATTTTCGGGATGTTCTGGAATGATTTGGCGTCGAAGCTGACGAACAGCAGGGACGTCCACGGGTAACGAACGCGGGCGTCAACGATCTCGGTGATAGCCACGATCCCGGAGTTGAGAACGGTGGTATCAGAGGTGCTATCGTCAGTGAGCCGGGTCACGCGGATTTGCCAGCCGGTGCTGCTCTTAGGCAGGTCGATGCGGTGATCGCGCTCATAGTTGTCTTTCTGCTTACCGTCCACAGCCCCATCGAAGGCCACGGTGTAGACGCTGTCGCCGACTTTGCGGTATTCGATCCGATAATCAATGCGGCCGCCGACGCGATCCCCGTCCTTCTGCTGGATGACCAGACGGAAGTTCATACGGATACGGACGGCGTCGATCTCGGTATTGGTGACGTTACGCACCCATGCAGCCGACTTTTTCAGCTCCACGTTAATGCGTGTCTCACTCTCCACCGCCGGGAAGCCGTTGATCGGCTCCTGCTGCGGGGTGCCGTTTCGATATTCCAGTGTTACGCCGGGAATGTTAACTGAGCCGTCTTCGTTCTGAACGGGAGTCCCGTCAAGATAAACGCGCTTCGGCAGGTCTTCCGCGCTAATCGGCACGGTTTCACCCTCTGACAACGCAAGTAGCATCCTTACCGTTGCGTTGCTGATCAGGGAGTCTGGATCTTCAACGGGAGTATGCACGTTGCTACTCCCGCCCTTGTATCCTTTGATTTCCATTAAGAACGTACCTCGTTAGCGATGATTCCGGCGCTGATGATAGCACCCCCGATCTCACGCTCGCCATACAAAACGCCCACGATGTTACCTTGTGCTGTCGTGTTGACCGGTTGGCCGAAGGCGTATGACGGCGCGTTGGCGTCATCCTCCCTGATCCTCATGCCTGTCGACTGAGGGGAGAGCATCTGCATGACCCCGCCAGCAGCCGTGGAGATACCAGCAGCCACGAGGTAAGGGGAGACAGCCTGCCCGCCAGGGATGAACGAAGCCACGACGCCCGCGACAATCATTGCAGCGCCCAGGATGGTCTGAAACAGGCCGCCCTTCTTGTTGCCGATGATGATCGGTGCGATGCGGAATTCTTCGCCGTCAGGGATTGGCTGCGACATCTCGTTGAAGCCGATGTTCCGCTTACCGATGAACGGGGCGAAGGTCAGGCCGCGAGACTGGCTGTCTCGCATGTACTGGTCGAAGCCGGGGAGGATGGCGGAAAGGGCGCTGATTGCTTCGGCGCAGGAGTCGACCGCGAGGTGATGGACACGCCCGAAGCGCGCGCCCATTTCCCCATACAGTCGGATTGTGCTTAGCTGGTTTCCCATTGTGTGATCTCCGGTAATAACTCATGCCGGAGGATACCAGTAATGCGCGGCTCAAGGTAAGTGCCGTACATCCTGTCGATGGTCGACTTACGATTCATGAGGTGGTGCATGATCATCCCGTCGCCGGTGTAGATCCCGCAGTGATTGCTCACGCTGGCGGCGATGCGGAATACCACCATATCGCCCGGCTCAGCCTCAGCCTTCTTGATAAATCCCGCTGCTGCAAAATTCTCGTCCGTGAAAAGCTCCTCTCCTTTCTCCCACCACGGGTACGGCTTGCGGAAGTCTGGCAACTGGATGCCGCGCGAACGGTGCCATGCCATCACCAGGCCGTAGCAGTCGGTAGCGCCCAGCACGAAGTCACGACCCAGCAGCCCCTTCGGCTCCTCAAAGAATACCGCCATCTCATCCTTGTCCGGGGCGTAGATGAACCACGGCAAGCACGTCTCCTGCATAAGCTGGCGATCGAGGATTGACGGATACGCCAGACCGTCGGCACCGGGATGCGAATGGATGACGGCCACGATGTTACCGGCGTCCTCAGCCTCAGCGAAGTCCTGCGGGGCAATGCGGAAGCTGTTCATTTTGTCGGCCGCTGAGTTGATGACCGGCCAGTATTCGAGGCCTCCACCTGAATCCACCAGAAGCCCGCAGCCCTCTTGCGGCGAACACTCAGTAAGATGTTGTTTAATATACGTTAATTGCTGTTCCGGGATGTCTTTTACGTCAATCATTTTTGCCTCCACTTGGCACCACCTGAAATTTTAAGCTATTGATTTAAAAGGCTGAATTTCAGGTGTTAGGTGGTATGGGTTTATATATTTATTACCATAAATACATATAAGACATACCCAAGACCATATAAATAAAACTCCCTTGTGAGGGTTTTTATTATATATGGCTATGGGATGTATTCTTATCTTCGTGAATCGAAAACTACGGGCCTGAACGGCACGCTGTCGCGTTTAACGCCGTCAGGCCATACGTTCGGACGTCTCAGCCACAAAAACGCCTCAGAACGCGTTACAGCGCGTTTTAGTCAATCAGCCTTACCGAGATGAATCCGCCATAGTCCAGAACGGCCGCTTTCGGGTCACTCACCAGCTGGCCGAAGCGCAGGCGACAGTCCTGAATGCATCCCCCGCATTCGTCCTTGGTGATGTCGTCCACCTCATTCCCGTGCTTGTCGTACCACTTCTTGGCCGTGCCGCGGTTCCAGCTACACCCGTTTTCCTCCCCTGCATCCAGCCCTTTACCGTAAAGCCCGCGCGCCTGCCATTGACAGAACGTCGTGATCTGCCGCGTTGGCACCTGGAAGTTCTGGAGGTCGAGCGGCGACGACAGCGCGAACCGAACATACTCTTCGCTCTCATAGTCTGGCCGGTCGATGTAGTAGAGCTGCGTCCACTGCTGCATTGAGTCGGCGTACTGGTTGCCGTCGGTGAAGTTGCGCGGATCGAGGAACTTCGCATAGGTCTGGATGAGCTTAACCTTTGCCCCGACCATCTGCTGATAGGTGCGCAGGTAGGCGCTGACGACCCCCGACTGGTTGCCGACGGACAGGGTAGGCGTACCCTGCTGCTCGCTGCTGAACTCGATCCCCTCCGCCATAAACGGCCAGTAGCCATACTCGACGTTATCGAACCAGATTGACTTCGGGGCCAGCTTGGATGCGTCGACCTCGTGCGGGTTCTTGTTCAGGATGCTGATTCGCTTGATCTCGATCTCGCCGACCGCCTGCTGCCATAGGTCAAGGCGAATGCCGATGATCTGGCTATCGACCCAATCGGAGCCGCCAGCGCTCAACTTCGACATATCGAACGAGAATTTCAGCCAGCCATCACCAAGATCCTCAGTGACTGCCGGTAACAGCCCGGTTTTTAGGTAGCCCGGCGAGAAGTCATGCGCCGCCGTCTTATAGTAGATCTGATACAGGTTATCCGACCCTTCTGGCGGGGTAATCCAGCGCCCAACCACCTCAATCACCTGATACTTCGAGCCAGTCAGGCCGCCGGTGAACGAAGGCAGCAGCAGGTTCGCGTCAGCAGCCGATGATTTGAAGTTGATGGTGTTCCGGTCTTCGTTGGCCGTCACTTTCCCGCGGCCGCCATTGCCGTAGCACTTGAACAGCTGATCGCGGGTCAGCGTGCTGTTCGCGCTGTCGAGGATCTCCTTGCTCGTGTGCGGGAGCTGGCAATAGTGGCCCCGGATGATCCCAGCGCCGAACTCGGTGCCGTCGATCTCCATGAGAATGATCTTGCCCGACGGGTCTAGTTTTGTGGCTTCGTCGAAAATGGTGTTGCTCATCCTTTCACCCCTGTGTAGATGCCCACGGCCTGCTCGGCTGTGAAGGTGATGTTCATGGTTGCCCGGCCCAGTGCGACATATTTGATCGTTCCGCTCTTCACGGTGTAAAGGCCCAGCTCGCCATGCGGCGGAACCATCTGGAACGGGTTGGTGATGTGCGCTTTCAGGAAGTTGAGGATCTGGTTTCCGGTCTTCGCGTTGCCAGTCCACGAACAGGGCACTTCCATGATGAACGGGTTAATGCCTTCCAAAACGTTTTGCTGCGAACCGTCGCCGAAGCTGTTCGACCGGCTGCGGTCTTTCACTGATACCTGTTGACCTGCCGCCAGCGGCCAGATCCACGCGTCTAATGTAGCCATAAAAAAAGCCTCCTGTGTGGGAGGCTGTAGGTTATCACGCGTGGCCGTTCATAAGCATCCAGATCTGTCCGCCCGGGGAGCTTGCCCGGGCAATGCCGTCCTGAATGGCTGCGGCCATTGCATCACCGTAGGCCCGGCCCAGCTTGCCAGACTCTGACACGTTGGCCGTCGCCTGCCCGTTCTGGTCGACATTCACTTCCATCGACCCGATGGAGACGCCACCACCGGCACCACCCTGAGCACGAACGCCCAGCCTTCCGCTGGAATCCTTCGCCAGTGGCATGATGGCTTCCGGCCCTGCTTCGGCGAACACCCCACCCTTCGCAAACGGCTTCGGCTTGTCATACGTGAACAGCTGCGGCGTGGTGTAGACGCGGTTGCTGTACGCAGACAACGACGGGCTATCGTATACGCCACCCTTCGCGTTGAATCCGATGCTGGACATATCGAAGCCCATCGCGCCGCCGATCCCCTGAATGGCTTTGAACATGAGCCATTTGTTGATCATCTGCACCATCATCCCAAGGATGGACTTGGTGAAGTCGGCGAACGACGCCTTACCGGTCATCACGAAGGTGTTGATCGAGTCCAGACCGGCATCCATTGCGCCCGTGACGGCCTTCTGCACGTTGGCCGACACGTCGGTGGCGTCCTTACCCCACGCCTCAATCGCTGATCGTGCGCCGCCTGCCCAGTCCTGCGTTTTCTCATCGGTAGCCTGCCGCAGTGCTTCGCGCTGGCGTGCGTCCTCGTCGATCTGCTCCTGAGTAGCGCCTTTGTCCCGGAGGGCCGCCGCGCGCTGCATGTTCTCCAGCAGTCGGGCCGCCTCATCGGCTGACAGTCCCCACGAGGCGTTAATGGCCGCCACCTGAACAGAAAGGTCATTGCCGCTGCGGGTCAGCTCGTCGGTGATCTGCGCCTGACGTTCAAGCTGCTTGACCTGATCGCCCAGCAGACCAACGGTCTTCGCCTTCGCGAGAACTTCCTCTTTGCTCGCCAGAAGCGACTTTTCATCCTTCGTGAGCGCCCGGCCTTTTGCGTCAGCCCGGATGCCCTCAAGGATGGAGATCTTCGCGACTAACAGCTGGTAGTTCTTCATCTGCTCGGAGGCGTTGACGTCGAAGGCGTTGCGGTCTTTCAGCGTCTTGATCTGCGCCCGCAATGCCAGCTCCTGCGCCTGATACTGCTCAAGGATGCGATCACCCTGTGCAACGGTGACGGCCTTCTCCTTGTTGTGCTTCGCCTGCTCACTCGCCAGCTTACTGACGGCTTCACGGCTCTTCTCATCGGTAGCGCCGCTGCCGGTAGCGCCGTTGGCATTGCGCGCCCGCGCCTCAGAGTCTGCCTGGCTCTCAAATGCCCGCTTGCTGACCTCTGCGAACTCCTTCGCGATCTGCTTGCCCTTCTCGATGGACTCACGGCCATTTTTCTCGACGGTTTCGACGTCGATCCCCATCGCCCGGAGAACACCACGGCCATCAACGCCCGGCACCTTGTCCAGCAGGTCAGCGACGCCCAGCGTGAATTTGCTGTCCATCTGCGCTAGGTAGTTCAGCAGGTCATCGATCGACAGCTTGACCATCATGAAGATGTCGACGGCGCGGTTACCCCACGAGCGCAGCACGATCCCCATATCGTTAAAGGCATCCGATGCGCCGGTTTTGAGCGCCTTCCACGCCTGTCCGACGTTATCGGTCTTCTCGATCACGTCATCGGCCCGCTTGTTCATGGCCGTCGTGTAGATGTCCAGCGCTTCGGCGGCCGCAGCCTGCTCACCTTTCTCCTTCTGCGTCTGGATTAGGTGCTTCATCTGCGCTTCTGTCATGAAGCCGTATTGCTCATTGAGCGCGGCGATGGACTTGATCGGGTTCTTCACCAGATTGTCGAAGTCTTTCATGACGTCGCCAGCGTCCAGCCCTGCATCTGACAGTTTCGACGTGGAGATCGCCACCTTCTCCATCATATCGGCTGTCATCGTCCCCTTGTTGTTCAGCTCGATCAGCCGGTCGGTGATGCTGCTAATGCTGTCGCCGGTTGACTGCTGGATTCTCATGGCGGCCTGGTTCAGCTGGTCGGCTGACTTAAAGCCCGCGCCACCCATGAGCGTCACCGATGCGGCGAGGCGGTCGGCCTGATCTGCGCTGGTGTAGGCTGCATAGCCCATTGCGGCGATGGCCGCGGTTGCGCCAGCCAGCCCGAGGAAGGAAGGGGAGATGAATTGTTTTAGCGCCTGAAAGGTGTTCCCCAGCCCGCCGAAGGAGTCCTTAATCTGGCCGCCCTGCTGGATCATGATCAGGAATGGGTTCTGACCACCCGCCAGCTGGGTGACGATATCGGTCATCTGCGCCGGTAGCATGCCCATCGCCGCGCGGTATTGCCCGGTTGTGATGGTCAAGCCCTGCTGTAACGTCTTCTGTTTCTCAGACGTCACATTCAGGCCGCGCATTGCTGCGTCGTTGCGGTCGATGATCCCGGCACGGTTGGCGAGGATGGCGTTGTATTCCTCGGCCTCCTTCGCCCCCAGCAGGCCATTAGCCTGAGCCTTCGCCAGTGCCTCCTGCTGCTGCGCCAGGTCACGAAGCTGAACGCGCGTTGGTCGGATGCGGTCGAGGAGGTTTTGAAGCTCCTGATTCTGCCGGTACAGGCCCACAGCAGCATCCCCGGCCGCCTCCTGCGTCTGCTTCGCCTCGTTGTTGAAGTTGTCGACCGCTGCGGCTGCTGCGTCGGCTGACGGCTTCACCTGGTCGAACTTGTCGCCCAGCCCGTCCGCTGCCCTGCCTGCGTCCTGCGCCGCGTCAACAAGGTCTGCGAGGGATTTGGCCCCCGCGTTGACCCCGCTGGCGTCGACGTCGACGATCAAGCGTTCTGTGTTATCACTCATGCTGTATCACTCCTGCTCATGAGAACTCTGATCGCGGCCCCCTCCATGATTGCCAGGTCATCCATGAGCAGGCGATCGAACTTGACGCCATACAGGTCAGCCATGACGGGGATCACGTTGTAGTCGAGGCCGATTAAACCGCCCGGCCCCGTGCGCCATTGGGTATCAATACGCTGGTAAAAATAAAAGCTATCAACAATCTCTGCTGATAGCTCCACTTCTGGACGGTAGTCTTCCAGCTCTCCCCCGAAATTATCGACCAGCTGCTGTGGTGGGTCGGGGAAATACAGACCCTCAATCGCGGCGGTTAGCGCTTTTGGCGCAGTTTCCACAGCTCGGACTGATAGCCAACGCTGATAGACATAAATGCTGTCGGGTAGTTATCGAACAGGGTGATCAGGTTCTCTTTCGTGAACTCATCGGACAGCTCCCAGCCGGTTGCGATGTCCAGCACGAAGTCGGCCATCAAAGGATATTGCAGAACGCTATCTTCGACAGCGGACAGCTTTTTACCCTTGTATTCCTCGTCCATCTCCTGCACGCGCTTCGCCATCGCCTCCTGCTTCTCTTTCAGCTCGGTGAGCGGCATGCGCTTGAACGTGAATTTCAGCTCAGTAGGATCGTCCTGCCCTACGGTGGTGATCAGGATCGGAAGTTCGAAAGTGCCAGCGGGTACCAACTTGAATTTTGCAGCCATTGTATTGTCTCCAGATATGAAAAAGGCGGCCTAAGCCGCCCTGATGATAGCACGCTTTACGCGGCAGGATAGATCACCATCTCACTGACCAGGCTCAGAACGAGGCTGTTCGTTTCGACGTTGTTCACCTCAGAAGCCGGGATCTCGTTAAAGGAGACCTGGCAACCGTAGACGCGGGTTTCCTTAGCGCGCTTGTTGTAGAACTTGAACGCGGTGATGTCCTGGGTGCGATCCAGCTGCTTCAACACTTCACGCACCGGCGCGCTGGCGTCGTGCGCCATGGTGAAGGTCTGCGTTGCCGCCGATTTGTAGGTGTTGATGTTCACCGCGCGCTCGTGCTGGATAGCCTGGAACGTGGTGGTCTGCTGCTCGTTACCAGAGTTGGAGATGGTCGGGGTCAGCGGGAGGTCGATCCACGCATTGATCTTGACCAGCGTACCAGCGCCGCCGCCTTCCGGGTAAATGTCGGTGTCGGAGGTGTCGACCTTCTCCAGCGTCACTTTGTCGGTGGTGATGGACTTCACGCGGCACACCAGACCGGACATATTGACCCAGCTGGTAAACAGCTGCACGTAGTCACCAGCGGCAATACTGGAATCAGCAGCCGACAGGGTGGCTACCGCCTCTTTCGCGTTGGAGATCCCGGTGACCTGGATGCTTGCGCCCATCGTCTGAGCGATTTGCAGCGTTGAGCCGTTCGGGATGTTGTAGGAGAGTTTCGTAGCCATGTTAGCCTCTTACGTTGTTGATACGGTAGTTCATCGTGACAGCCACATGCAGCCCGGCGTCGTCCTCATAGTCAGCACCGATTTCGGCCGGAGCGGTAAGGTATAGCTGCTGATCGTCGTCGCCGATGCTAACATAATTTCCGTCGTAGAACATTGCTTCATTGAAAGCCTCTACCAGCGCGTCGGCCGCGTCGTAGATCTGACGGGTGCCGGACAGGCGCGGAGCACGCAGCATCACCTGGTAGATCCCGCGCTTCGCCAGGTCAGACTGCTGGAATCCCATGGAGATAGACGGTGCCGGGATGTGCTGCGGGAAGCCGACCAGCTGGCTCACCGCCTGCTCGTTCATATCGTTGTCGGCGCTGTTCCGCCACACGAGTGCGATGTTGTTGTTATTCCCCCACTGCATGGCGATCAGGTCAAATTTAGCCTGAATCTGTGAAGTGCTGATCATACTTTTTGTGCCTCTGCTGTTGCTGCCGCGAATGCTTCCTCAAACTGGATACAGGAGATCCTCACCATCCCGGCGGGAGCCTGTCGGGAGTGACCCTCGTATTCCAGCGGGTAGCCATACGGCGAATTGTTAACGAAATAGATGTGCTCAGCCATGCCAACGCGGAAGCGCTCGACGGCGTTCACCATTTTGTTGATGGTCGGGGTGCCGGACTTGTCCCGCTCATCCAGCCACTCAATGGGGACAAAGTCGATCCCCACCTGCCAGTTAGCCCGGAACCGGCCACCAACGTAGCCCTTGCCGACAGGGTTAACGCCCTGCTCGTTCTTGCGAAGGCGGGGGATGCGCGGGCCGACTGGCCCGACAGGGGAAGAGAATTTCGCCGGTGCTGCAACGATGTTCGCTCCCGGCTTGAGGCGGCGGGTGCCGCGCTTGGTCGTGTAGCCGAAGGTGTCGCTTTCGCGCATGGCCGTGCGCAGGTCACTCATGCGGTTGCGCTCCTTGACGGCCTGCTGGTTGCGGTTCCACAGGTCAGGGTTGCCGACTGGCGAGCGCTGGATGATCATCGCGAACACCTTCATGGCCGCCAGCTGCACGATCTCTTCGTGACGCTCGACGACGCCGCCTGCCCACTTCTCGACGTTGGCGGCAAAGGTTGTGCCGTTCCGCTTGCGTGCCATTACAGCCCCTTGATCCTCAGCTTATAGACGATGCCGTAGCCACCGTCGGGGATGACCGGCTTAATCTCGGTGATGGAGTACGTGCGGCCGCCGCCTGCGATGGTCATGTTCATCTTCGGCTCCCACTCCTGTCCGGTAGTGTCCGTCCACGCCATGACGATCTGCTGCTCCCCGGGTGGGATGGACGCCAGCCCCCAAAACTTGAGTTCGACGCCGGTGATGACGCCCAGCACCTTGCACACCTGGCCGGGAGGCGTCACCACTTCTTCTCCAGTGGTCGGGTCACGCCCGATGCTTCCCGGGGTGCTTACGGTAATAACTGCGCCGTACTCCTTGAACAGCTTGCGGGCCTCAGCCCGCAGTTCGCGATAGAGCTTGTTCATTAGCCACGCTCCAGCTTGACGTTACAGCCGCGGCCATTGCCTTCCAGCCAGTGCCCGATCATGCCCATCATGTAAGGCGCTTCGAAACCAGCGTTATAGAGGCTCTGCTCGCTGTACTCGACGTCGATCGCTCCCTCGATCCGCGTGCGCTTCTTGTACCCGCCAGCCGATGCGGTGTTGAATTCCGTCCCGGAGTCGACGGCGTCACACACGACGGCGTAGGTGAAGCGGATAACTTCCGGTGGGGTGTCGTAGTCGAGACAGTTGTAGTCGTCGCAGATAGTGCGCGGCCAGATGTCCGCTTGCCCGGGTTCGGCTTGCTCACCCTTCCATGACAGTGACCACAGCCATAGGTTAGCCTGCCGTAGCGCGGTATTCAGCTCTTCGTCGGTCATGCCAGTGTAGCCGTTGGCCGCCGCGAATGCTTTCAGGTCGTCCAGATTGCCGATCATATTTTGCTCCAATGAAAAGGGGGCCAATCGGCCCCCATATTATTCACTTCTTCGCTTACACACCAGCATCCGCTGCCGGGACGGTGGTCGGGGTCAACTTCATGATGATCCCCAGCGTCTCGCGGACGTTGCGAGTTGGCACCACCGGATCGGCGTCGTTGCCAACCGGCTTACGGTCGGTTTCGCCCTTCTCGGCTTCCCAGTTTTCTTTCTTGACCAGGTCGGCCATAGTCGGAGTTTTCTTGCCTTCGGTGGCGGTGCGGAACGCCAGGGTAGGACGCATGCCTTTCAGGGCGATCCCGTAGTTAAACTCGCCCTGCCACCAGCTTTCAATGTTCTCGCCGCCCAGCTTAGCCGGGTCAGCAGCCATTTTGAGGCCGGTGGTGGTGACCTGGATGGCGTTGGACGCCAGACCGACGATCGCCTGATCAGGTGCGTAGATCGCTGAGCCGCCAGAGGTCGCCGCGGAAATACCAGCGCTTGCCGCGTCGGATACCACGAACGAACGACCGAAGCCGTCAGAGAAGATCTTCATGTTGCCCAGCTCAAACACCAGCTTAGCGGACTTGACCGCTTCACGTGCGGAGAACTTCGCCCACTGGGTACCGGACATAAACCAGGTACGGATGAGGTCAGCCTGGTCGCCGAAGATGGACGCAGCCAGCGGGAAATCTTCAACGGTCGGATACAGCTCACCGGCCTTGCTGGTCACGTGGGCATCCTGGGTATAGATGCCCTGACCGAACGCTTCGATCGCAGCAACGCCTGCACCCATTGCGACGGTGACATAACGCTTCAACATCGCTTCGGAGGCAAGGGTTGCGATCTCAGCTGCCGCGCGGTTCACGTCAGTCTCGATCAGGCGGAGCTGCCCGGAGGTGATCGCTACCGGCCCAAGGCGGCCTGCGGAGTTGATGGAGCCGCCCAGGATGCGGGAAAGCACCTTCGGCTGCACCACGGTGTTAACGGGGGCGTGTTCGTTACGATCCTGCACCAGACCATCAATGATACCAATGGTCATTTTCTCCATGGTTTCTTTGATGACCTCGCCGCTGCCGATCAGCATGGTGCCGCCGGAAGCCGCGTTGAACACGTTCAGGTTTTCGGTCAGAAGCTGAACGGTGGTACCGATCAGTTTTCGTTGAAAGATAGTAAAGCTCATCGCGCGATGTCCTTTGAGTGATTAAACGTCTGGATGATAACCGGCAAATACTGGTCAAGCAAGAAAAAGCCCGGCATTGCCGGGCCTGTGCTTACTCTGCTACGTCGATGCTTGCCGCGATCTGCTCTGCGCGACTCAGCTGCTTGCCGCGCACGTCGTCGAGGCTCGGGAGCTTGTCGGTGGCCGGGGGCGTCGGGTTCGGTGCCTGATGGCGGCCGGTGCCAGAGGATGCAGGCGCTACGCACACCGGTTTGTAGGTCGGGTCTGCCCGGAACTCGCCGATCAGGTCGTTCAGGGACATCGCCGACGGCTTGCCGTCTTTCAGCACGCGGGGGATGAAGTCGGAGCCATCTTCGCCGCCCTCGATAGCCAGTCGCTGCTGCAACGCCGGTTTGAACAGTGCGGCATACTCCTTGCCACCCAGCTCTGCGGCCAGCTTGTCGATCTGCGCGTTCAGGAAGTCATCGCGGCGCTGCTTACCGAAGCCTTCGATCTTGCCGTTCAGCTCGGCGATCTGGCGCTTATAGTCCTCTTCGATGGTTTTGAAGTCACCGTTCTTCTTCGCCAGGTCAAGCGCTGCCTGTCGGGCCTTCTCTGCTTCGGCGGCCTTCTCTGCGTCGATGGTACCCAGGCGGGCCTGTAAGTCGGTCATCTGCTGTTGCATGGCCTGCACGTCCGGCATGCCTTCGATGTTCATCACGTAGTTGCCGGAATCGCCGACTGCCTTGTATGCAGCCTGCTGTTCAGGGGTAAGGGCGTCAAACGCTTCTTTGTTAATCAGATATTTCCACATGTGATAGCTCCTGTGTTGTCAACGGCACGATGTTAGTCTTCTGCCGGGATGCGGTCAAGGTCGCGAAGTTGGGCGAGTGTTAAATACTCCCCCTTGTCGTTGAACAGGTCAGGCGGCGAGATCTTGCCGTCGCGGATGAGTTGGGCACGATCCACGCCGAACACCTGCGTTAACGTGCTCATCGGCTGGCGCTCCACCCAGCTCGAATAGTCCATGTAAATCGGCACCTGTCCGTTCATGCTGGCGCGCGATGCACCCTTGATCTTGACTCCCGGAACGCCCAATTCCTCCCAGCTCTTGAACACGAAGGTGGACGTACTGCGGCAGTTCATGTGCAGCCGCCCCGGGCCAGCGCCGTATGGCACGCTATGGCCGATAGGCGTGTGCTTCTTGTCCCGCATGTACAGCAGTTGATCGCGGATGATGCACAGTTTTGACGTCTTATTGTCCAGCGTCGACAGCCACTGTTCTGACTTGATGAGCGGTGCGTTGGCCTCGCCGATCTTGTCCCGCGCCTCAGCTGCTACGTGCGACACTGCGCTGCGGGTGACGGTGGCAAGGTGGCGCTCGTTTGTGCCGATCACCCCGTCTTTGTAGGCCGCTGCTGCACTGCCCTTGACCCGGCGAATGATCTGGTCATACGTCTCGCCCTGTAAGATGCCCTGCTGCACCGCCCGGCCGATAGAGTCTGTCATGGCCTCACCCAGCACTGACGGGATGTCGCGCAGAAGCATGCCCTGGAACGGGCGACTGTTCGCCGCCGCCCACACCTGCGTTTCCGGGATCTCCACCAGTCCGCCCACGAAGTCCAGCACAGGGTTAGGGATGAGCGTTCGCCACGTGCGGTACTGGTACGCCAGCTCGCCGTTACTCAGCGCCTCAAGGTCAGCCTTGAGCTGGCCGTAGGTGGTTTTGTAGATGCGGTTGATCGTTGGGTTAATGGCTGCTTTGATGGCCTCAAGACGCCTCACCGTGTAGTTGTCGGCGGAGATCTTTGAGTCGTCCAGCGCATATAGCAGGCGGCCGACCACATCCACCGCCATGCGGCGCAGTAGCTGGGTCATCTTCTTGGCCTGGCCTTCGCCATAGCGGTAGAGGTAGAGGCGGTGCCTTACCGCCTCCGACGCCATCCGCGAGTTAACGGATGTCATTTAGCCCCCTTCTTCGGCGCGCTGGCCTTCTTCTTGGCGATCGGCTTGTCTTCCTCCGGGTCTTTCTCTTCCGGCGGATTGTCCAGTCCCTGTTGGGTCTGTCGAGCGGCTGCGTTGAAGATCAGCTGCGTCTCTTCGGCCCCGTCTTTCAGCTCCTGCTCAACGTCCTCCAGGTCAACATCGTTCGGGATCAGGCCGATGCGCTGCTGCCACGCGAGGAAGTCGATCATACGCATCATCCCTGACTGCACCGCCGCCATGTAGGCCGTCAGTTCGGTCGGGTTCAGGACGATATCCTCATAGCGCTTGTTGATGTGGACGTTCGCGCCCTCGGTGCCGGTGAAGTCCTTCACCATCTCCATCGCCTGATTAAACGCCGCCTCGACGTTGCCGACGCACTGGGACAGGATCGAGTTGTCGGTTTTCTCATCCGCACCAGCCTGGGTGGCGGTCTTCGTCGCCCCGTTGCGCTCAACCAGCTTAGCGCCCAGCATAGCCAGCTGCTTCTCACGCTTCTCCAGCAGCGCAGCGGCCGGGGTGTTCGGTGGTGCCACGACCATGCTGGCTGTAGGCGTGCCGGTACCCATGGATTGCAGAATGATCGCTTCGTCACCGCCCACCTTGATGTTCGGGTTGTCCTTCTGGAAGTTCTGCGGGACACCGGCGATCACGAAGGTCGGCTGGCCGCAGATAAACGAGCTGTCAGTGTTGTCGGCGTCGGCGTTGTAGTGGGCGATGTTGGTGTTCGCGATGTCGGACAGCGGAGCCGGGTCAATGTCGCTGTCGTTCTTCTCGCTGCCGAACCAGCAAAACGGCAGGTAGTCGATGTGCTTCCCGCGGGCCATGATCGGGCGCAGTTCTGGCTCCTGCTGGTTCATGCTCCCGTTCTGCTGGATGACTGACGAAGGAAGACCGGCGGCACCCTGTAATTCATCCGTCCACAGGCGGGAATACGCCTTGCCATCCACCATGCGAAGCTCAAGGTAACGAACCACCTGATAGTGCTCGAAGCCGTCATAGTCGACGTCGTCCAGGTAGCGCAGCACAACCAGCGTGTACTTCCCGTTGCTCTTGCGCCAGTTGATGATCTGCCGGTGGTCGAACATGCGGATGGTCACGCGGCCGCTGTTGACCAGCGTAGTCACCTGCCCGACGTCCTCCGGGGAGTCATAATCGACCAGCAGTCCACCACGACCGAAGGTGATGTTCTGCGCTACGCACATTCGCACCAGCTGATCCATATCCAGCCCTTCGCCGTCGATGTCGGTCGACAGGTAGTCGATGGCCGTCGGCAAGGTGTAGGTGGCCGGTTTTGCGAACGCGATGCCGACCATACCCATCTGCGTGCGGTAGGTGGCGTTGAGGAAGTGGGCGCGGCGCTTGTACGCGTTGTAACGCTTCATTGTCCATGCTTCGGGCTTCGGCAGATACAGGACACCGGCGCGCTTGATGACCGTCTGCCCTGCCACGCAGTCCTCAATGGTGCGGTATTCCTGGTTGAACCGCTTATAGAGCGGGTGTTCGGTGGATACCGTCCCCGCCTGCGGCAGTGTCGTGATCGTCATATCATCGTACCCATTCAATATTATTTGCTGAGATCGTGCCATTATGCACGACAGGGAACTTATAGACCACCGGATAGGTGCCTGCGTCGTTCATGTGATCCTTCCCGGCCTCTTTGTCCGGCTTGCCCTTGTCATCGTAGATCTGCTGCTCCAGACACTCGACGAATTGCGGGCAGCGCTTGCTGCTGACGAACAGGCGACGTCGTCCGCTGGCGTTGCAGAACAGGGTGTTCGCGCTGATTACCCTGTCCTTCACCGCTGGGTTAGCCAGACCACAGTAGACGTCGAAACCGGCGCTCATGAGCATCGACAGGTCGGACATACTGGCGTTCTTGCTGCTGGTGTTGCCGCCGGACGCATCCGGGTAGACCTCGATCGGGTGGACGTAGCCGTTGCCCGGGTTCTGGTACTTCTCGACCAGCCAGCGGATGACGTCAGGGGTGTCGATGCCGTTGTGCCGCTCATCCACGGCGTGCAGTTCGGCCAGACCATCCTCGCCATAGCGCTCGACGTAGACGACGGTCGCCATCTTGTTAACGTTGAAGTCCTGGCCGACGATCAGCGTCTCCCCGGGGATGATCTCCACGTCGGTATCGTTCAGCTCGCGCTTAAAGTTCTTATAGACCGTGCCCGATTTCAGGTTGACGAATTGCCCCTTCGCATAGGCCTCGAAGCGCTGCGGGTCGTAGCTGGCGCGCAGGGCGTCCAGGTAGTCGGCAGGCAGGAAGGGGTTGGATGAGGTGGCGGCCTGGATCATGAGGTAACCGGCCTTGCGGCTGCGCTCCTTGTCCTTCGCCCAGCGGCCATACAGGAAGTTGAATCCCTCGGGCGTGCAGTAGGCGCTAACCCTGTTCAGCGGGCGGTCATCGGGCAGGAAGTCGAACGGAACATACTCCTTCGGTGACTGACGACAGCGGGCGATGGCTGCGCGCCAGACCCCTTTGGCCGCCTCTTTCTTGAGGGTGTCGATCTCATCGCAGTGGATGCGGAACGCCTCCCACCCGACCAGGCGAGCCGGGTTGTCCATGGAGCGAAACAGGAAGTCACCGATCCCGCCGTGGGAGGTGTAGATCTCCTTGTTGCCGACGGTCTTAAAGCGAATGCCCAGTTCGGAGAGGATCTGCTCGATGCGCGGCACGGCAATCAGCTTGCACAGGTCGAACGTTGGCTCAAGAATGGCGATCGTGGCATCTGCTCCACCCTCTGAGGCGTCGAGCACGGACGACACGGCCATGGTCTGGCTCTTGCCGGTACCGAAGCCCGCCACGAATGCCGGGTGTTTGCACGACAATTGCAGAAAATCGTTCTGCGGTGGTGTAAGTGTCAGGTCAATGAATTGACTGGCGTCGGATTGGATAGACATAAAAAAGCCCCGTTGTGTTAACGGGGCCATGATAGCAGTTGTCAGGCTATGAGAGCACGCGGAGGAATGCCGTGTACCGCGTGGCGATGTGCGCCACCCCTACCAGGAGGAAGACGGCCAGCACCAGCTTGGTGATCTGGCTGACCGGGTTAGCCTTGAGGCGTTCCCTGTCCATTGCCGCCATATGGATCGCGATCATCGCGACAGCTGTAACCAATGCCAACCACACACCCATTACGATCCCCATCATAACCACCTCGCTGTAAGCCTGATTAAAGCCTATCAGCCAGCCACTTCGGTAATCAACCGCCTAAATGGTACAAAGTGTAAGCAATCAGACCAATCCGAAGGCCCGGATGAAGCCTGCTGCGATGAACGCCCAGCAAGACCAGTGGAACACGTCGCCAGCGATGCCGAAGGTTCGTGCCATCCTGAGCATACGCTTGTCACTTCCTGCGCCGATATCCAGGGCCACTGACCAGCCTTTGCAGCAGAGGAAGCAGAGAAGGCAGAGAACGGCGCTAATGATTGGGTAGTACGTTTGCATTGGGTAGCCTCATTGGCCCCCGTAGGGGCCGGTAGGTGGATTATTTGCGCATCTTCGAAAGGATATCAACAACTGCCTGATTCAGGTCTTTAATCTCATCCCTGATGACTTCACGGATGGCGGCCTTCATTTCGTCGCTGAACGTCACCTTGCTGGCCGGGATGCAGCCGTTCATGATCACCGCGCTATCCTTGACCATGGCCCAGCCACGAGCAGACGGCAGGACGTACTCCTTCACCGGCTCATTGCTCACAACTACATCGTCTTTCAGCTTGGTGACCTTCAACGTGCCGCACATGGTCTGCTGGCCGTCGATGTCCACCGTACTCACCTTCACCTTCGCCTTCACCAGCGAAAGCAGTTGCTCGTTCGTGTACACAACGGCGCAGGTGTCGGTGTAGCTCTTCGCCCACAGCACCCAGGCGTCGCGCTGTGCTGCGATGGCCTTCACGGTTGCTTCCAGCGTCTCAATACGCTCCTTGCGTTTCAGCATCACTGAGCCGATGGCCTTACGCTGCGCATCCATCGACATATTGGATGGTGAGCAGATGATGTCGTTTGCCCAGCTCTTCCAGTTGGTAAGCATCTTGTCCATCTGTTCAACTTCGTTTCGCAGTGCGTCGACCTTGCGCGCCTGACACTTCAACGTGTGTTGGTCAACGGCCGTTCCCGCTTTCAGGTCTTCGGCAAGCTGTTTGTAGTTGGCGATCTCCAGACCAGCGTCAGCCAGCTTGGTAGCCAGCTCGCGGTTCTCACCCTCAAGCAGGGTGATGCGTTGCAGCAGGGCGTTCTCCTGCGCCTCAGCGTGTGATCGAATGTTCGAATACACAGCCGCCGACTGCACAACCTCACCGTCTAACCGGCGCTTGAGGTCTGCGATCTGCAATCGTGCATTAGCCAGGCGCGTCACGACGTCATCCCGCTGCTTAGTCAGTGCCTGTGCGTCATTGGTGAGCGCAACGCAACGCCGTGCTGCTGCGCCCAGTTCGCGGCGGTAGTCGTCGGCGAGATGGGTCAGGCGCTCACGCTGCTTTTTCAGGTCGTTGACCTCACAGGCCAGTTGGTTAGCCTGCTGCCCGTTCTTGTCGCGCTGGCGCACCAGGTCGACGATGGTCTGATCGAGGTGCTCGGTGCGCTTTTTCAGGCTGTCGTTGGCTTCGTTCAGGGACTTGATTTCTTCCGCTGCGTTGCGGTTGAGGTTGATCACGCCTTCGCGTTCACTTTTCAGCCTGGCCGACTCGTTGCGAGACGACTCAATGGCCGCTTTCAGGATGATGCGCAGTTGATCGTCATTGGTGACGCTTGTCGGGTAGGTGACGAAGAAACGATCCAGGATGTGGCGGGTGAATGTGCGCCAGTCTTCCAACTTGCCAGCTGCAACACCGAGGTCTTCGGCGCGTTCGTCGAGGCGTCCCACAAGCGTCTCCTTCTCCTTCGCCAGCAACTCAACGGCGTCGGTCAGGGCACGCAGGGTGCCAACCTTGATCTTCACGTGCTGCTCGGTGCCACGGCCGTAAAGCTCGATGTCGATGACCCTTGCGAGTCTGACGTTATTCTCAGTGCTGCCGCTGCTGTCTGCGCAAGCGAGAACGCCGCTAACTGGTGCCGGTGCCGGGGAGGTGAACTTTAATGATTCAGTCATTTTGATGTCCTGTGCAGTAGGGGCAGGATTGCCCGGCCCCTATATTCCTGCGCAGTCATAGATATGTCAAGCAGTATTTAGTCGTCACCCCAGTCGACCGCCTCGGACTCCTCGCGCGGCTTCTCCTCCTTCGGCCGCTCGCTGACGATCTTCAACCGCACCGGCTTGTTGGCGTCACCGGTCACGACGATCTCAGTGTTGTCGCGGTAGCCGAAGTTCGCTTTCAGCATGAAGGTCGCGAAAGTACTGTTCGTGGCGAATCCAATATTCAGAATCATCTGCTCGTAAAGCTCGCGCGCCTGCGTGTAAGCGACAGCAAATTCCTTATGCTTCGAACGCCAGTCATGAAACGTCGTCGTCGTGATGCCGATGCTTTCACAGAAATTGAGAATAGACGGCATGTGCTTCGGGTTGATGCGGATGTTGCTCTTACCGGCTGTCGTGTGTGAGTGCTGGATATAGTCATCAACGTCGACCCGGAAGTATTCAAGGAGTTTTTCCGGCATATCCTCGGTGTAACTGGTTGGTCTGCCGACTGGGTTCCGCGGTGTCGTCACCTTCACCTTGTCAGTCATGTTGTTTTTCCTCTTTCAAGTGGCTCTGCCTCAGTTTACCCCTATACGGCATGGTGGGGAGAATAAAAACGCGCAGCCACTGCGTAGCGCTTTTTTCTTCCCCCATGTGCGTAAGGGTGTACGTGTTTCTGTAATTATATGGGTTTTATATATAATAGGGATACCACCTAACACCCGAAATTAATCCTTTCATATCAGTAGCTTGCGAACGTCAGGAAGTGAGGTGTTTCGACATCTCCACCTGAATTAATCCTTTCGCATCAATCACTTAGTATTTTCACCGCTCGAAGCACGGCAAAATGCCTCCACCCGAAATATTGCTGACACTGTACACGCACTTTTTGTGCTCAATTTGTGTACAGCGATTCTGTGGATAACTTTTCCCCAGTCGATTGATTTCACTGGAAAATATAATATTGATACGGGGGAGTCCCTATCTGTTGTGTTTACATACTGTATAAGCGCTCAAAGTCCTCCCTGTTTTCAGGTGGAAAGTAATTGCTATTGACACGGTATTACTCGCCGTTAATAATACCCGAACCAAATCAGGAGGAAAACGATGAACGAAGAGAACAAAAGGCCGATGACGCCAGACGACTGGAAGGCGTTGCTGGGCGATCAGGAGAAACAGCACGAAGCGGCGGACATTCTCAACCAGCCGATGACCCGCGAGGAAGAGGACGAAGCCTACTCGCAGGAAATGGCCGATATGCAGGCGTACTTCGACCAGGTAGCACGTGCTGAGGTGGAGGCACTCGAACAGGAGGAAGATGTAGCGCCACCTGCTCCACCTGAACCACCTAAGCAGAAGAAGAAAGACGCCGGACAGCGCCACCTTGAGCTGCAACGCATCGTTCGCGAGGAGAATGAAAAGCAGAATCTCGGCATGGACTTATCCGCCCAGCGCGTTGAGGTGGCAAAGCGTCTCGCTGAGGAAGTCGAGCAGGGTCTGGTTGAAGATCCTGCACTGAAAGACTACGACCCGGGCGAGTACGTGCTGAACACCTCGCCGGACTTCTACGACCCGGTGATCGAAGGCCTGCTGAACCGCCGAACCATCAACGAGATCAACGGTGATGCAGGCGCGGGCAAGACGACGCTGCTGGTGCAAATGGCCGTCAGCCTCGCCATGGGTCGACCGCTGTTCAACTGCTTCCGCGTGTGTAACCCGGGTGTCAGCGTGTTCTTCACCGAAGACCCGGACAGCGTCGAGTTGCAGGTGGCCGCCTGGTCGCTGCGCACTGGCGTGAATCTTCGCGACTGGATCAAGGTGTTCAAGCGGCCGGCCGATCTGATGGAGCCGGGTAAGCTGCGCATCCAGAAGAGTCGCGTGTTGCAGTTCGCCAACGGCAGGCCGGTGAATCTGGTCATCTTCGACAGCAAAATGTTCCACCTGGCCGCAGCCAACAACAACGGCGTGAGCATGGACGAGAACAGCAACACCGACCAGCAGTTGATCACCACCGCCGGGCACCGGTTCGCTGAGTCCCTCAACTGCGCCGGGATCTTCATCCCGCACGTCAGCAAGGGAAGCCTGATGTCCGGCCAGTACGACCTTGAGTCTCGTGGTGGATCGGCAGCGAAGGGCGCGGTGTATAAAACGTTCAGCCTGGTGCGCGAGAAGACGCAGACCGGCAAGGGGTTGAACGCCCGCCAGAAGGAGACAGGCTACACTGTCCTGAACGTCGGCAAGAGCCGCCAGGGCGGGTTGAAGGGGCGCTTTAAGCTCAAAGGCTTTCAGGTGCCGGTATTCGCGAAGGACGTTGAGGCGAAGAAGAAAAGCACGTATGAGAAGAAGCTCGCACCGGGTCAGGAGGTCGATCGGCCAGACTTCATCTACATCGACGACGCCACGAAGGTATGGCTGTTCGAAGACCGCGTTTACGATATGGACGCCGGTTCAGAGGATGAGCATTTTGAACCGGAAGAGAAGCGTCAGGCGCACGTGTACACGCCATTGCAGGAGGCTGTTTATTCGCTGCTGAGGGCTGAGCCGCATGGCACCGCGCCGTACAAGGAGATCCTGCACCGTATCAGCTCCACGGTGTTCAAGGCCGACGGCTCGCCGTATTCCCGGGAGTCAGTGCGCGACGCAATTTACAAAATGGCTGAGCTGGGGCACCTGAGCAAAGAGGCTAACCCACACGAAGCCCGTAACCCGTATTACACGATCAAAGATGCCGTTCCCCCGCTGATGGGTAGCTGCCGTGATAACCACTGAGGAAATGACCATGACTATGATTTGCCACGTTACAAGCATCCCGGCCCTTCTCGAAAAAGCGGGCAGTATGCGCAAGCTGACCACCAAGACCGGCCTGAACACCATGACCATCCTGAAATTCCGGGACGATCATAACTGCGAGCGTCACGCGATCATTAACGGCCGGTTGATGACCTGGCGCGAGACATCCTCCGCAGATTTCAAAGAATTCATTAAAGAGTAGTGTAAGCAGTATTGACACGATGCGGCCCCTATAATATATTTATCGAACAGGCAGTAACTAACCGATAAATTCAAGGGGTCGCAAAATGTCTAAATCAGCTATCAAATATCTTACCGCCGCTAACGAAATTCTCTCCGCGCTGGATCTGACCATCGGTAACCCGGCCAGCTGGATGACAAACGAGCAAGCCCGCAGCCAGTTCAAGAACTCCGACCTGCTGGCCTGCCTGATCATCGACTCCGCAGCGAACGCCCTGATCTGCGAAAACGTCGACACCCTTGACGAAACCATGTACGACGATATGCAGCAGGCGATCGAAGGTTACATTTCCTCTAACCTCGACGACTGGAACCAGGCAGAGTGGAAAGCTAACGCCAGCCTGTGCGACGTGAAAGCGCTGCTGTCTAAGCTGCTGGACGCCGTTGAAGGCCAGCGTGTCTACGCAGCCCGTCAGGAAGCGCATGCCGAAGCGCTGGTGGTTAACGACATCGTCGACCATGCCATTATGGTGACTCGCTGCTACTCCGACCTGGACAGCCTGACTCATGCCAGTATTCAGCACGCCGTTGACTACGCCCGTCAGGAGTTGCTCGCCCTCAACCGTTACCCGGCCCGCTTCATCGTCAAGATGATGATCAGCGTTCGCCGCCTGGCCGGGCTGGCAAGAGAGCAGGCCCAAAAGGAATACCGCGAAATGATGGCCCGCCCGCGCGTGACGGGGATCGATAGCGAGCTGCCTTTTTGATAAATATTGTTGACTCTATGTGCTTGGGTGTATATAGTGTTTATACACCCAACGAAATGAGGAAAACGAAATGACAACTGCACAGACCGTAGCCGCAAAATTCAGCAAAATGAACATGAACGCAGTAGCCGCGTTGGAAGTAATCCTCAACGCTACCCTGCCAGAAGTTTCAAAAGTATCTATTCACCACTGTGAGATCACGTTCAAGGATGGCTCGCTGGTTATCCTCCACGATACCCGTAACGCGCGCTCCATCGGCCTGACCAACTATGACTACGCGATCCGCACCCAAGACGCTGCGTGCTAACCCAACCGGCCCCTTCGGGGGCCAACCGGAGGAAACTATGAGCAAATGCATTGCCGTCACCGCTAACGGCGTGGAAATGGCTTATTTCCCTTACCATGACCAGCCGTCCTTCATTCGCGCAGACGAAGAGGCCGATAAGTTCATAAAGACCCTTTGCGGCAAGGTCGATGGTGCATGGAAGGGCATTTCCTACCCTCGTGTTCGCGTCACCACCGCCAGCGGGATCGTATATGAGGCCTCGTTGTGTCACGTCGATATTGACGACAGCCACGGCGAGGAGCGGATGTTTTCTTTCTGGTATATACCAGCTCTCGGTCGCTGTAAGTACGCGGCGATCATTCCTGAAACCGTCGAATATATCCAATAACGGGAGGGCATTATGGACGGAAGAAAAAGACCACCGCTGTCAATGACGTTCAAGTTTTGGGACGGCCGCCAGCGCAAGCACGAGGGCGCGGGCACCGTCTCCATGTGCATACGGGCGATCATGCGTGAAATGACAGCCAGACAGCGCGTCTCCCTGCTGCTGTCGCTGAACAGCTATCACCACGCGCTCGCAGCCGATGAGGGCAAGCCGATGCCGCTGAACCTGACGTTCACCCAATGGGTCAACGCGGACGAAGACCGCAAGATCACCATGAAGTGCGATCTGACCCGCTCCATCGCTTACGCTGCATGGCTGGCCGCAGGAGGACGCCCGGAGTGAAACTGCGTATCAGACAGCGGGCCGTGTTGAAGCGGCTGGCTGTTTCTGAATGGCGCGCCGGTGAGTGGGTCTACGACAGCAAGGCCCACACTGTCACCGCGCTGAACAGCCTCGTTAACCGAGGTCTGGCAAAATGGAACCTAACCACAGGAGCGTGCGAGATCACGCCGGAAGGCCGACAGGAGGCCCGCAATGATTGACCAGTTGAAGAAGATCACCAACCGTGACGAAGCCCGCGAGCTGGGTGCGCATATCTGCGCCATGCTCATGCCCGGGGCGCAGTTCGCCGTACTGGAAGCCGTTAACGACAAGACGAAGGAGACGACCTACCGTGTCGTCGTCGAGTTCGGGCGCGTCCGCTGTATTGCCTACGGCCACAACCGCTTCAAAGCGTCGTACACCGACTCGAAGAACCACGTCACCGAGATAGATGCAAAGACCGCCTCCGGTGCGTTGAAGTCACTACGCCTTGAGCTGCTGACGATCGCCACCGTTTACACGCACGGCGCTGGAATTATTCTATAGTGTTGACACGGGATATTATTCCGTACTAATATGCAGTTCCCGGCACGGTGCCGGGAATAACAGGAGAGAGAATCATGAGCTTATTAATTATTTGGGGTGTTATGGCTGTTCTGGTAGGCATCGCTGCTGACCGTCGTGGACGCAATGGGCTGGGCTGGGCGCTGCTGTCGCTGGTGTTCTCCCCGCTGCTGGCGATCCTATTCTTGCTGGTGATGCGCAACGTCGCAGCAGACGAAGAGCGCCGCCGTATTGAAGAGCGCCGCCACATTGAGACACTGGCCGCCATCCGTTCTAACAAGGAGTGATCATGAAACGTATTACCGCCATCGCCATCGTAGCCGCTGCCGTGCTGGGCTGCTCATACGTCGGAACCGCCAGCGCCGTCAGCTGCACCGTGGGCATCAAGAACATCAACATCCAGCGCGGATTGGGCGTGTACGACCTCCTGCCGGATAACGCACAGATGGATAAGGTCATGAAGGACGCATGCAAGCTGGGTGAGCGCTACCGTAAGGGTAACGTGTCCGAGCCGATGTTCGAAGTCACCCGCGAAGCAGTGATGAAGGCCGTAGCCAACAATAAGGCAGACGATGAGGCGAAGGCGCAGGTCATCGCGGTCGTTTCCGACCTGATGGACGTTGGCTACTACGGCGAGGTGAAAGCACGATGAGCAAGATCCCGGCATTCCCAACTAAGCTCGTGGAAGTCGCCGACGTGAAGCCCGGGCAATGGGTGTGGCACTATGGCCGGTTCGTCCGCGCTGAGTTCATCGACCGCCCGCAAGTGCGCTGGGACGACGTCGGCACACTGAAAGGCTTCTGGCGTCGCATGCATTACAGCGACATTAACCAGTGCAGCACACTGATCCACCGGTTCGGCCTCAGCTTCCTGCGCGCAGGCAACATGGTCATGACCCCGGATTTCATCAACGTAGAGGACTTTTGCAAATGAAACAGAAAGAGCCAGTTTTTGAGCAGTTTTTGCCGTCTACTTGGACTTTGGGCGACACCCCGGACATTGAGCACGGCCATGAAATGGAGTTTTGGGTGGTGGTGCGCCTGCGTAACAACTGCCGCCTCATCCGCCGCTTCTGGTACGTCAATTTCGACGAGTGCGGATATACTGACGAACAGCTGGCAAACTGGGACGGCCGCAGCGACGACAGCGGTGAGCCGTTCTTCTTCGTCGGCTGGTGTCAGGAGGGCGTACACCCGGAGTTCAGCTCCTACTACCTCCCGCTCGACCGCAACCGCGATTTCAGGATCGAGGCTTATGCACCAGTGACCACGCCGCGCGTGCCGTACTTCGGAGACGATCATGAAGTTAATCACTAAAGGGGTGTTTAAGGTCTTCAACTACAACGGTGTAGTGATAACTGCGCCGGGGTGGGCAGCGTGGATCGCTGTCGATATGGATGGCGCGCTCTACGTCTACGACAACGAGCCGTTCATTTCCGACGGCAACGAATTTTGGAGTGTTGACGGTACGCCCGATCTGTTAGGCTACGTCGACCTTGATGGCGCGGACTGGCGCAAAACACTGATGAAATGCTGAGGAGCAAAACATGACTACCAAGAAGAAAAAGACAGCCGACGTTACCGACCGCTTCACTGCTGGTGACATCCTGCGCTTCGGCTATGAGATCAGCGAAGGCGGTAGCCCGGTTCGCGGTAGCAACATCCCGGGGCGTAACTCGCTGGTGACGTTTCTGGCCTACGGCGAGCTGGCTGGTCAGGAAACCATCATTGCCCGCTGGCATTGCCTGGCCGACCACGGTGAATATTCCGTACCGCACGTGGTTGAATTCCCGTCCAACTTCTTCCAGCACCACGGCGTAGCAGATGAGTCGGCGCTGACCCTCGACAACATCGCGACGCTCAACCGCGATTGCGCACGGAAGGACGGCACGGCTATCTATCTGGTCACTGAAAAGGCCGATTCCCCTGAGAGCGCCTCAGAGCCTCTTGACGCCGTTCAGGTGCTCGAACGGGTGAAAGGTCATCTTGAGGAGCGCGGACGCCGCTACGGCGCGGAGAACGGCAAAGAGCGCCAGTTCGACCGCATTGCTGATGCGTTCAACATCGTGCGAGCGTCTGCGAACCGCCAGAACTCCCCACTGACCGGGCTGGATGTGGTGACGCTGCAATCCATCCTAAAGATCTGCCGCGCTCAGACTGACGACAACACCGACTCGTTCGAAGACCTCGCTGGGTACGCGGCAATTGGCGCTGAGGTTGTTGGTGGCATGAAATGATTCACGATCTGAAAATCCTGCCGGTTCACTTCGATGCTGTCAGGTGTGGGAACAAGCGCGCTGAGCTGCGAAAGTGGGATCGGAACTTCTCGGAGGGTGACACGCTTCGCCTTCGGGAGTGGACAGAAGCAGATGGCTACACTGGCCGGGTGATCGACGTCCTTGTGGTTCACGTCTGCAACGTCGGCGAATATGCGCCCGGGTACCTGATGTTAAGTTTCTTCGTGCTGTAATAAACAACAAGGGGCCGATTGGCCCCTTTTTTTTACACCTTCGCGTTCCGGCCAACGGCCTCAGCATCCCGCCAGTTCATCCCCTTCGCCAGCGCCTGCCGCGCCAGCGCACGACGAACCAGCCCGGGGACAATCTTACCGCTCTGCTTGCGGAAGAACTCCAGCTGTACGATCAGCTCATCCCAGCGGCCTTGCGTTACCAGGTCGTCGAAGTCACCTGCCTTCTTGTCCGGCCTGATCGGCTCTTCACCGGCATTGATGACCAGATCAACCAGCGCGTCAAAGATTGGCTGCGTGATGGACTTATGCGCCCACTCGTTCACCTTCTTCTCCGCGTAGGCGAGATCTTCACGCAGGATCGCCAGTGCCGCCTCTCGTGTGATGTTGATTCGTGGAGGGTTCCGGCCAGTGTGACCGAAGCCCCAGGTGTAGATCCCGCGACGGCGCTCATCTTCGGTTGCGAAGTAAGGCGCGCTGCGGAATTTCTCCCAGGCTGCTGTAAATTGCAGCCCGTTATCACTCATCTTCATTTGTTACCCCTTGTTGCTTGCAATAGTCGGTTGTACTGGGTGTTGCAGCGCTGCCCGGCGATGTAGTACCGATCAGCTTCTGCTGCCAGTTCGTTACCCGCTTGCACTGACTGATAGAACAGCTCGGCGAGCAGATCGGAGAGCGTTCCGGCATCACTGCTAATGCCGACAGCGGCGGCGTGTTGTTTTGCGAGGGCAGTGGCTGCGTTGAGTTGCTGGCGCAGCCGGTCAGCAGCATAAGCAGCACCAGCAGCGTCAGCGCGTGCTTGGTCAATCCGGCGAGACGTGTCGCGATCATCTTGGTCTTTCTCCCGCTGGCGCATATCGGCCAGCTCACGGTCAATTTTATTTCTGCGTTCAGCCTCCTTGTTGATCCCAGCTGTAACGCCGCTTTCATAACGGCTTTCGCCGTACTTGCTCAGTGCATAGCTGCCGCCCTGCCATAGCAAAAAGGCGGCAAGGGCCGCCAGCAGGTAGATTTTAAGGTTGCCGATCATTTTTCCCCCTGAGATTCATGGACGGGAAATACCGCTCAACCACGCGAATGACCTTATCGATCCCAACGTACCCAAGCACGCAGGCAACGATCCAGCCTGCATCCTGGTTTGCGATCCAGTGCATCCGCGGAACGGAATCCCCGATGATGGTGATGATGAAGGTGATGCCCTTCGCGAACATTGCCGCCATGATCGCATTCGTCCAGATCTGCCGCCTTTCGTGACCAAGCTGGATGTGACGCAATGTAGCCATGACGGCCGCAGCGATGGGGTAATCTAAGTCGGTCTTATACATCCGATAGATGTCGGTGATGCCGTGGAAGAAGTCGCCCAAAAGAAAAGCCCCCGTGTTAGTAACGGGGGCCATGATAAGCGCAAAATCTATTTAGTTGAAAGCATAACACTCCTGACCGTACCGGTTGACCATCGGCCGCCACTTCTCGATCACTTCCACCGGCGATACCTGCTGCATGATCCGGCACTCTGCCTTCGCCTTGTTGATCTGCACTGCCACCAGAATGATTGCATCAACGCCGTTCATCACGTAGCTCTCAGCGTTGTCCTGCCGGATGGTCGGCAACTGCCGCCCGGTTCCCTCGGTGGACTTCACCTCGTAGATGTGTGTCTGCCGTTCGCGCTTCCCTACGCGGGAGATGGTCATGATGTCACCCTGGCCGAACGCGTTCACCGACACGCCAGTGCGCGCGTTGACTCCCATCGGGATGATAATCCGGTGGCGGCCATGAATATTGTTCAGGTGCTTCGCTGCTGCAATTTCCCCCAGTAGGCCCACGAGGCGCTTGCGGAACTCTACGTTCTGGTTCCAGTTGTAGATCTTCTCTTCACGCCCAAGGATGTAGACGGCGTTATGAAATTCAGCAGTGTCGATTTGAATAACGGTAGGTTTTTTCATTTTGCGGTCGGAATCCCAAAACGGTAGCAGGCGTTGTAAAAGCCGCTCTCAGTGATATTGTGCTTCTCCATGATCTGCGCCTTCGTCATGCGACGAACGGTAACATCATCCGTCACCTCCTGAATGCGCTCATCCGTCCAGAACTTGCCATTGCGCGGGCCAATGTGCTTGTTCTCGCGGTCAACGCCCTTCCCGACTTTAAGATCTCGCCCTTCGATTGCTGCCTTCAAAATTGCCTGTGCTAACGTCATGATCTTCTCCTTCCGGTAACCGGGAGAGTGTCCCGGCGATGTATTTGGTGATTACTCGTGTGTTCTTATCCTGGTTCATCCTGCGCAGCCTGTCAGCCCGTGAGACAGTTCGGGCCTTGTGCCGCTGATACGTCTTACCCATTGGTGCTACTCCTCAATTTTCCCCTTTATATCGCATAGTAACACCAGATTTCGTCCTTATCTCCTTGACTTGCTGCTTTGTGAGAGTGACGCCCGGCTTCACCCTCACCAGCCGCCGCAGCATGCGGTCGTCAGTCGCCAGAACACCAATCCCTTTCGCCGATATCGCCACGCCGTCAATCGCGCCGGGAAACGCTTTTGACACTGCGGTAATGAATTCGTCGAGGCCGCATTCCTTCGCGGCCTGCCAGACTTGCGCCTTACTGTGCATCCAGTAAACCCAGCTCGCTCAGCATTTGATCCTGATCGATGTAGAGCGTCTCCACACCGCCGCGGCGCTTACGACCGCGCAGGATGAAAAGCACAGTGCCTTTGTTGTTCTGCTTGCCTGGCTTCCCGGTGCCAGCGTGCTCGAACGACAGGCGGCCAGAGTTCTTGCCGTTGCTGACGATGTTGATGATGGTGTAAGCCTGATCAACCATGTTGCGGAACCACACCGTGCTGTTGTCGTTCGGCAGCACCACCGCCAGCACTGCGCCCGGCTTGATCTCCCGGCTTTTCTCAGTCCATGGCGTGATGTCGTCATAAGGAGGGTTCAGAAACATCGCATCGAATTGGCTCCAGTCTTGATCCAGGCTGTTCTCTTCCTTGCAAAAGTAGAAGTCGCATTTCGTCGACTTCTCGCAGGCCGCAAGGTCTACCTCGAACGGGCCGTAGGTCATATCCAGCCACGCGAACACGTGCTCGGGGGTGCGCCAGTTCGGGCGGACGTTGTCCGGGGTCTTGCTACCGTTGAACCGGCGGCCGGTCACTTTCTGCGGGCGAACAGCCTGGTAGTGCCCACCAGTCACCAGCCCCTTCGTCGCCCATACGCGGTTACTGAACAGTTGCCACGGGGTCAGTCCTTTTGCTGCGGCCTCTGCATGCAACGCCGGGTTACGATCCCCGCCGAACACCTGCGCCGCTTCCCATGCGTCGATCGTAAATTTGTCTGCTTCGTCTTTCATTTCGTTTCCTTTGGGGTATTTGACCGATATTTGATTTTGCTCACATAAAACAGCTGTCCGCCTAACGTCCATTCACGGCAGGAGATCACCTCCACGTGAATATCAAGGCGGCCCTCACACGATATGCAGGCATCGCCCAGCGGCGGCTCTTCAACGGTGATCACGCGATGCTCTTCACGCAAGGCGAACAGCCGGTAATCCTCCAGCGGCATGATGAACTTATGCATGGTGGTTCGCCTCGAATACAGCCAGCGCGAAGCCGCGAGGGGTGGCGCTGCGGATGTTCTTGGTGCGGGTGCTCTTCCCGCCGACCTTGATCGCCCGATTGAAGTCCTTCCCTACCGGAGTCACCGGCTTCGGCTCGGGCATCACGAACGCCTCACTGCACCAGATGGCGGTCAGCTTGGTGTAGGCGTCACGGTCAGGGATGACCCCCGGGTAGTCCGGGTGCATCTCTTCACCCTCCGGGATATAGCCGCCATAGTCACACGGATTGAAGGTGTGATCGAACTTGCGCCACAGCTTAGGCAGGAAGGATCGCGCCGGGTTCTCCAGCATCCACGGGATAGGCCCGGTGGCAAAATCACTGTTGACGATATGGCAATATGCCTCCACTAGCTCAACGAACTTCGCCAGCTTAACGGCGTCGTCCATATCCCGGCGGCGGTTCGGGTATGCCGGGTGCGGTCG
>ERZ1035025.164-NODE-164-length-48689-cov-36.794506_pt1 | contig 48689 bp, 48 predicted proteins | sample MGYA00520619_ERZ1035025 | MGnify/ENA primary metagenome ERZ1035025 (study PRJEB33766, sample SAMN09781742) | gut metagenome | biome: gut microbiome | host: Homo sapiens | place: Madagascar | study: EMG produced TPA metagenomics assembly of the PRJNA485056 data...
AGCACCTGAAAAATCAGCATAAACATTGGGGCGGGCTGTGATGGTGATGCCGTTTTGACCCGATAAAAGTGCGTAGGTTATGGCGTAACCATTGGCAGTTAAAGCGATGTTTGTAAACTTGCCAAGATGATTTTCAAGCCCTTGCAAATCAAAAGTAATTGTGCGGTTGGCAACGGAAGCACTTAACGGGGCGTAAAGCAAAGAACCGCCTTTAACATCATAAGTTTGTGCTTTGAGTTTGGAGTTGGAAGAATCGTCTACCAAAAAACCGAGTTGCAAAGTGGCGTTTTGCTCTTGGGTATATTTACCGCTAACGTTCAAAGTATGTGGAGCAGTGATGCCAACGTTTAACGTGCCTTTGTTGTTGACGTCTTGGGCGACGTTGGTTGCGGCATCAATGTTGGTGGTGCCGCTGTTGGTTAAATTTTGTGCGGTGAGTTTGGCATTGACGTTTGCCGTGCCTTTGTTTTCAAAGTTGTTGGCAATGTTGGTTTCAGCATTGATGTTGGTGGTGCCGCTGTTGTTTAAATTTTGTTGGAGATTGGCTTCACGGCTGATATCTAATGTTCCAGCGCTACCAACATTCACATTGCCGTGCAAGCTAATGGCGGCAGCATTACGCAACAAGGTGGAGCGACTTTGCACGGTATTTGTTGGGCGAACAAGTGCAAGCGTGCCGCCTTCAATATTGGTGTCGCCCTTGTAATTCAAATCACCGCTCAAAGAAAGCGTGCCAAGTCCGGTTTTTTTGAGCCCGGCATTTTTATGTTCCAAAGCGGCTTTGAGCGTTTGTTTGGCGGCGGTGATGTTGACTATGTGGTATTTGTCGTCCCATTGGCGCTCGTTAAGATCATTTTCAAAAAGGGCAGAGTGTCCATTGGTGTTGATGGTGTAAAACGCTGTGTTGCCGGAAACGTCTTTGGCAGAAAGGCGGTTTATGTCAAGCAATGCCAAGCCTTTCAAGGCTTTTTCGGCATCCACAATGCCTTGACCGTAAACGTCTTCTTTGGTTTTGGTTGAAAAATTTGATTTTTGCAGCATCTCTTCCGTAAAAGACGAGTAAACCTTTTGTATTGCCGCCAATTTTTCTGCTTCTGTTGTTGGAATGGCGGTGTCAATAAAAACGACTTCATATCGCCCAGACGTGTTGCTGTTTTTATAAATAACTTGTGGCATTTCAAAATCACGATTCGCCGTGCTTAAAATCACATCCGCCAACTGCTTGCCGCCCAAAAAAGGATATTTTTGCGCTACTAATGCGGCAACTCCTGTTACAAGCGGCGCCGCCATTGAAGTGCCCGTTTCTTCTCTAATACCAGAATTTCCTTCTCCCGCCGATTGAATACCTGTTCCTGCCGCCATCACACAATAAGCAGAAGCGTTAACACATAGTTGAGAATTGGTTTTGACAGCCCAAGAATCCACAATTAGTTTGCCATTTTGGCGTGAAACCCATGTGGAATTAATATTCCCAACGGTTAGCCAAGCGCCGAGATTTTTGTCGCTGCCTGTGCCTTGGCGGGCAGCCAAAGTAGGGGAAAGCGTATTGCCATTGCCATTGGCGTAAACAATTAAAACGTCATTGTTTTTTGCAAACTCTTGCAATTCCATGCGATCAGCCGTGTGCGAGTTATTCACAATTTTAACGTTGTAATTTAGTATTTTTTTAAATTCCTCTGGCGTTACGCCATTGCCCAAATTACCGTAGCCCAAAATCATAGCCTTCGTGGCAACGCCGTAACTTTCATTATTCGTTTTGTTGGCGGCGGCAATGCCAGCCACGTGGTTGCCGTGAAATAGGTCCGTTGAGTATTGATTATGAATAGGCGGTTCTAAAAATTTTCCACGCAATAATTCGTGTTCGGGGTAAAAAATGCCGTCGACCACGCCGATTTTGACTCCCTCGCCCGTGAAACCTTGTTTGTGCGCTTCGTTGATATTGTGCAACTCAAAACTCGTCAACGCATTGCTATTGCCCAAAAAGAGCGACAAAGCAAGCATGGAAAATAAACAACGGCGTGGCATTGTAAAAACCCTTTGTTTTTTTAATTCTTTGAGTCTATGCCGAATTTTTTAAATCTGCCTTTATTTTTTGCAAAAATCCACGGTAAACACCAAATTTTTTTGAAAAAAACTTTTTGTTCACCGTGGATTTTTGGCGTTTTTAAGGAAAGGGAGAAAAAGGGGAAGGGTTGGGCGTGAAGGGCGAAGGATTGTTGCGCGGCAGAAAAGCGCGCAAGGTGCGAATTGCCGTTTCATAAAAATGCGGGTCGCTTTGGCTTTTTTGACCAAAAATAGATGAACCCGCCACAAAAGTATCCACACCTGCTTGCGCCAAGCCGCCGATATTTTCCGCATGAATGCCGCCGTCCATCTCCAAACGAATATAACGCCCCGTTTTACTCATGTGGTATTTCAAAATTTCCCGCGTTTTTTTCGCTTTTTCTTGCATTTTGGGGATAAAACTCTGCCCGCCAAAGCCGGGATTAACACTCATTAAAAGCACAAAATCAATGTCGTCAAGCAAAAATTCCAAAACGTCCAAAGATGTTGCCGGGTTCAAAGCCAAGCCTGCTTTGGCGTGACCATCGCGAATCAATTTTAAACTGCGATGCACATGGTCGCTAGCCTCTGGGTGAAAGGAAATAAAATCAGCACCGGCGAGCAAAAATTCGGTGATGAGTTGGTCCACTGGCCGCGCCATAATATGCACGTCAATAGGCACGCGGCACAAAGGCCGAATGGCTTTTAAAACCATGGGTCCAACGGTTAAATTGGGCACGTAATGGTTGTCCATCACATCAAAATGAATCCAATCCGCACCGCTTTTAATCACGTTTTCAATTTCATCGCCCAAATGCGCAAAATCTGCCGACAAAATGCTCGGCGCAATTACAAAATCAGCCATTTTACATTCCAAAAAAGCGTTCTATCCAAGTTTGTTGGCGTTTGGGCGTATCCGGCAGGTTCAAATATTTTTTCACGCATTCCGCGTAGGCGTGGTCATCGTGTTTAATATGGCTAACGAGCCAACGGGATAAAAGCGCGTGCAATTCTTCGCTAATATCTTCACCTGCTTTAAAACGTTTTTGAAAGTCCGCCACGCGGCGCACGAATAATTCATGCACCTTTTTGTGTGGGCGTAACATTTTGTAGCCGGCTTCTTCAATCAGTGATTCTTCAAAACCAAAATGCGAAATGGTGTAGTCTATGGTGTCGTCAATCACCTTGCCCACGAGCTTCATATCGTTTGTTTTGCGGGCTTCGCCCAATTCATTGATGTAATCAACCAAGCGGCGGTGCTGGTTATCAATTTCTTCAATGCCGGTGTCTAATACGCTTGACCATTCCAGTTTTAACATAAGCATTTAAAAGTTTTTTTGTTTGAAGAAATTTTACTCTACCATAATTTTTTTATGAATACTTTTGAAAATCGTCCGTGGCGTTTACTTTATCGCCAAAATTGCCATTTGTGTTACCAAATGGAAAAGGCAATTCGGCAGTTTTTAAAGGATAGCGATTTGTTGCAAATAATAGACATTGATTTACCGCAACATTCCGATTTATTAAAAAAATACAATACTCTCGTGCCCGTTTTGTTTTTTAAAGATGTTGAGGTTTGTCATTACCATTTTGATGAAGCGGCGGCAAAATTAGCAGAAAAAATGTAAAATTCGCCATTTTCTTTATTAAACCCACCATGAACAACATTCGCAATTTTTCAATTATCGCGCACATTGACCATGGAAAATCCACCCTTGCCGACCGTTTGATTGAACGCTGTGGCGGTTTGTCTTCGCGCGAAATGGAAAGTCAAGTGTTGGATTCAATGGAAATTGAAAAAGAACGCGGCATTACCATTAAAGCGCAAACGGCTTCTTTAAATTATGTGGCAAAAGATGGCAACACTTACCATTTGAATTTAATTGACACGCCCGGGCATGTGGATTTTTCTTATGAAGTTTCACGCTCGCTTTGTGCTTGTGAAGGCGCGCTTTTGGTGGTTGATGCTTCGCAAGGTGTGGAAGCGCAAACGGTTGCCAATTGTTACACCGCCATAGATTTAAACGTTGAAGTTTTGCCCGTTTTAAACAAAATTGATTTGCCCAGCGCCGATCCCGATTCTGCCAAAGCAGAAATTGAAGATGTGATTGGCATTGATGCCCAAAACGCCGTTTTGGCTTCTGCCAAAACGGGGCAAGGTATTGATGATATTTTGGAATTGGTGGTCAATAAAGTTCCTGCGCCAAAAGGTGATGCGAATGCGCCTTTAAAAGCTTTGATTATTGATTCGTGGTTTGACAATTACGTAGGCGTGGTGATGTTGGTGCGCGTGGTAGATGGCGTGTTGCGCCCCAAAGATAAAATTTATTTGATGTCTACAAAATCCACTTATTTGTGCGAACAAGTGGGTGTTTTTTCACCGCGCTCAGTGGTGCGTGATTGTTTATCGGCGGGAGAAGTTGGTTTTGTGATTGCCGGCATCAAAGAACTTTCCAGCGCCAAAGTGGGCGACACCATTACTTTAAACGAAAAAAAAGCAGACCAAGCCTTGCCGGGTTTTAAAGAAATCAAACCGCAAGTTTTTGCGGGGCTTTATCCGGTTGAAGCCAATCAATACGATTCCTTGCGTGAATCTTTGGAAAAATTGCAATTAAACGATGCCTCTTTGCATTTTGAACCCGAAGTCTCCCAAGCTTTGGGTTTTGGTTTTCGTTGTGGATTTTTGGGGTTGTTGCACATGGAAATTGTGCAAGAGCGTTTGGAGCGCGAATTTGACCAAAATTTAATCACCACCGCGCCCACAGTGATTTACGAAGTGTTATTGACCGATGGCACTTTAAAAATTGTGGAAAACCCCGCGCATTTGACGGAGACCCAAAAAATTGCCGAAATTCGCGAACCGATTATTGAAACCTCTATTTTTGTGCCACAAGATTATTTGGGCGCAGTAATGACGCTTTGCAACCAAAAACGCGGTGTGCAAAAGGATATGCATTACCACGGCAGACAAGTGAAATTGGTTTATGAAATGCCGATGGCCGAAGTGGTGATGGATTTTTTTGATAAATTAAAATCCGTCTCCCGCGGTTATGCTTCCTTGGATTATGAATTCAAATGTTACCAAACGGCGGATGTGGTGAAGTTGGATGTGTTGATAAACGGCGAGAAAGTGGATGCATTGTCGGTGATTATTCACCGCGCCAATGCGCAATACCGCGGCAGAGAATTGGTTGCCAAAATGCGCGCTTTAATTCCGCGCCAAATGTATGAAGTGGCGATTCAAGCGGCAATTGGCTCGCATATTATTGCGCGCGAAAATGTCAAAGCCTTGCGCAAAGATGTGTTGGCAAAATGTTATGGCGGCGATATTACGCGCAAGAAAAAATTATTAGAAAAACAAAAGGCAGGTAAAAAACGTATGAAACAAGTGGGCGCCATTGAAATTCCACAAGAAGCATTTTTGGCGGTTTTAAGAACCGATTCGTAATTTTTGAAAAAAATAAAGCGTTGACCGTGGATTTTTGAAATATTTTTTGTTTTTCCACGGTCGACTTAAAATTTTTTTGAAAATAAAATAATGCGCTTGTTTTTTAAATTTTATTGTTGAAATCAAAAAAATGGATTTTTCGCTTTTGTTGTTTATTTTGGTTGTGGTAAGCGGCGTGTTGTATGTTGCCGATTTAATCACGCGCAAAAAGCGCAAGGATGAAGAAAAATCGCCCATTTGGGTGGTTTGGGGTGCGGATTTTTTTTGGGTGTTGTTGATTGTTTTTTTGTTGCGCTCTTTTGTGGTGGAACCCTTTAAAATTCCCTCGGATTCTATGGTGCCCACGTTAATTACCGGCGATTTTATTTTGGTCAATAAATTTGAATATGGCATTCGCTTACCGGTTTTAAATCAAAAAATCATCGCTTTAAATAATCCCAAAAAAGGCGATGTGATGGTTTTTCGCCATCCCGAAGACCCAAAAATAGATTTTATTAAACGCGTTGTTGCCGTGGGTGGCGATGTTTTGGAATACCAAAATAAAGTTTTAAAAGTAAATGGTGAAGTTTTCCCCGTCAAACAAATTGAAGATTATTTTCACCCGTCCCGCATGTATTATTCCGAGCAGTTTGAAACGCAAATTGGGCAGCGCAAATTTCGTTATTTGAACGACAAAAACGCGCGGGAATTATTTTCGCTACCTTTTAATTTTCCGGGTGATGAATATTGTCAACGTTTTGATACCAACGGCGTGCGTTGCACAGTGCCGGAAAATCATTATTTTGTGATGGGCGACAACCGCGACAACAGCTTGGATTCTCGCGCGTGGGGTTTTGTGCCGGATGAAAATGTCATCGGGCGCGCGTTTTTAATTTGGTTGCATTTGGGGGAAATGTCGCGTGTGGGGTTGTCTCTTTCTTAACGCGCCAAAAGGTTATAAAATTTTTTTAATGTGAAGGAGAAGAATATGTTGTTCAATAATTTAAAAAAACAAAGGGGCATCACCTTGTGGGGTGTGGCGATTGCGGGTTTTTTCCTAGTTGTTGGCTCAATGCTTGCGATGAAGGTTCTGCCTGCGGTAACCGAGTTTTATAAGGTGAAAAAGAACATTCACGCCACCGTTAACAAAGAAGGACCAAACGCCACAAAAAAAGATTTGATGCGCACTTATGACAAATTTGCTGATGTGGATTATTTGGAAATTGATTCTTCCAAACTGCGTTTCAAAAAAGTGGGCGGTCAGTGGGAAATCACGGCGGATTATGAAAAACGCATCCCGCTTTTTTGGAATGTTTATTTGGTTTTGGATTATTACACTTCCACCGGCAATGGTCCGCGCGTTGCCCGCAGTGCGCGCAGTGATCGCGGCATTCTAGACTAATTCAAATTGAATAAGACTTTGCATGCGGTGTTGGGTTATACCTTTCAAAATCCAGCCATTTTGAAAGAAGCCTTGACGCACCGCAGTTTTGGCACACCGCACAATGAACGCTTGGAATTTTTGGGCGATGGCGTTTTGGATTTTGTGGTGGCGTTTTTGCTTTACCAAAAATTCCCGCATTTGGACGAAGGGCAGTTGTCGCGCTTGCGTGCCAATTTGGTCAAAGAATCTGTGCTTGCGGAGATTGCCAAAAATCTTCATTTGCGCGATTTTTTGCATTTGGGCGAAGGCGAAAAAAAACACGCGTTGCTTCCCGATTCCATTTTGGCAGATGCAATGGAAGCAATTTTTGGTGCGGTTTTTGTGGATTCGGGTTTTGAATCGGCAAAAAAGGTTATTAGCAAGTTTTACCAAGATAAAATTGCCCAAATTAATTTAACGCAACCGCAAAAAGACCCAAAATCCCGCTTACAAGAATACGTGCAGGGCAAAAAAAAGGCATTGCCGCAATACCATTTGGTCAAAGAATCGGGGGCAGACCACAACAAAACCTTTTGGGTAGAATGCGTGGTTGGCAAGATTAAAGGCGAATCAAGCGCCAAATCTGTGCGAGAAGCCGAACAAAAAGCCGCCGCCCTTTGTTTATCACAATTACAACAATGCTAGGCAAGTTGGTTCAAAAACTTCTATTCAAAAAAAAGGTGTATTCACCGCGCGAACACGGCATTACGCGCGATTCCATTAGCCCGGGCGCGCGCCGCGTGTGCGAAATTTTGCGCAAAAATCATTTTGAAGCCTTTGTTGTGGGCGGCGCCGTGCGGGATTTGCTCTTAAACATTCCGCCAAAAGATTTTGACGTGGCAACCAATGCCACGCCAGATGAAGTTTGCGACTGCTTTCAGCGTGCGCGCAAAATCGGGCGGCGTTTTAAGATTGTGCATGTGGCGATGAATCACGAAACCATTGAAGTAACAACCTTTCGCGCCAAAGGGCAGGGCAGAACAACAGATGAAGGCCGCTTGATGAGCGACAATCAATTTGGCAACCAAAAGGAAGATGCCACGCGGCGCGATTTCACCGTGAATGCACTTTATTACGACCCTGTGAATGAAACCATTACCGATTATTTTGACGGCGTATCGGACTTAAAAAATCGGCAAATTGTGGCAATTGGTGAGCCAATAGAACGTTATCGCGAAGACCCTGTGCGTATGCTGCGCGCTGTGCGTTTGTCTGCCAAACTGCAAATGACCATTGCAAAAGATACGGCAGCGCCAATTTTTGAGATGGCTAAACTTTTAGAAAACGAGCCGCCCGCAAGGCTTTTTGATGAAACGGTGAAAGTTTTCACCTGCGGGCAATCCTTAAAATGCTTGCGGCAGTTGCGCGAATTTCGGCTAGACAAAGGCTTGTTGCCGCTTTTGGATGCCGTGATTGCTTATCCCGAAGGGCGCAAGTTTATTCGGTTGTCGCTTGGCAACACCGACCGCCGCATTGCGCAGGGCAAAGGCATTTCCACTGGATTTTTGTTTGCCACATTGTTGTGGCAACAAGTGCGCGAGCGTTGGGAGCGTTTGAAAGAAAGTGCACCGTTGGTAGAATCCTTAAACGCCGCCATGGATGAAGTTTTGGAAAACCGCGCCAGCAAACTTGCCGTGCCGCGCCGCATTTTGGGCGATGTGCGCGACATTTGGGCTTTGCAGCCGCGTTTTGAAAAACGCCAAGCCCGCCGCGCTTACAATTTGTTGGCGCAATCGCGTTTTCGCGCGGCATTTGATTTTTTGAGTTTGCGCCAGCAAGTGGGCGAAGTATCCGAAGAATTGGTGCGTTGGTGGGATGATTTTCAATATGCGGATGAAAAAACGCGCGCCCGAATGCTCGCCGATTTGCCAGCATCGGCGCGCGGAATCAAAAAACGCCGCCGTTTGAAACAAAAGAAAAAAGGCGCAACAGAATAATTTTCAAAAAAAATCCACGTTGACCGTGGAAAATTGCTTTTTTTGCAAAATTCCACGGTAAACAACAAAAAATTTTCAAAAAAAACAATGAAATCCGCCAATGTTTTTGTTGCTTTGGGCAGTAATTTGGGCGACTCAAAAAATATTTTAAACGCAGCATTTTCCGCGCTTGCCGCAATGCCAAAAACTGCGCTTATTCAACAATCTTCCATTTTTCAAAGTGCGCCGATTGGTTATGCCAATCAAAACGATTTTTTAAACGCCGTGGCGTTTTTAAAAACCGAGTTATCGCCTTTGGATTGTTTAAAAAATCTCCAAAAAATTGAGCAAGATTTTGGGCGAGAACGTTTGTTTTTAAACGCGCCTAGAACCTTGGATTTGGATTTGTTGTTGTTTGATGACTGTATTTTGAAAACTTCTGCCTTAACTATTCCGCACCCACGTTTGCATTTGCGTGCCTTTGTGTTGCGCCCGCTTTTAGAAATTGCGCCGGATTTGGAAATTCCAAATCGCGGGCGTGCGGCAGCGTGGATTCCCGCTGTTGCTATGCAAAAAATTCGTCTTTTAAATGCGTAACTTTTTTGTTACATTGCGTTTTTTTGATTAAGGACTTTTCATGTCTTCGCACACCATCACGCGCCGCTTAACGCAAAGTGATTTGTTTAAAAAGGCAAACAACGGCGAAAAAATCGCAATGTTTACGGGTTATGACGCAAGCTTTGCCAAAATGTTGGAATTGGCTGGCGCCGACTGCATTTTGATTGGCGATTCTTTGGGCAATGTTATCCAAGGGCAAGACACAACCTTGCCTGTAACTTTGGCGGATATTATTTATCACACAAAAAACGTCAAACGTGGTTGCGCTGTGCCGTTTATTTTGTCGGATATGCCGTTTGGCACTTCCCAAATTTCGCCCGAAAAAACCTTTGAAAACGCCGTGCAGTTGATGGCAGCAGGCGCGCAAATGGTCAAAATTGAAGGCGGCGCAGAAATGGCAGACACCGTGCGGTTTTTAACTTCGCGAGGTATTCCTGTTTGCGCGCATATTGGTTTAACGCCGCAATCGGTGCATGTGATGGGTTACAAAGTGCAAGGCAAGGATGAAAAATCCGCACGTTATTTAAAAGACTCCGCATTGGCGTTGCAAGATGCCGGCGCCACAATGATGGTTTTGGAAGCCATTCCTTCTGATTTGGCTTATGAAATTACATGTGAAACGGCTTTAATTACCATCGGCATTGGCGCGGGAGCCCAAACGCGCGGGCAGGTGTTGGTGATTTACGATATGTTGGACATTCCGCCCGGCAAAAAAGCCAAATTTGTGCGCAATTTTATGGCGGATTCGGATTGCATTCAAAATGCCATAACGCTTGCGGTTGATTCCATCAAAAATGGTTCTTTCCCTGCAAAAGAACATTGTTATTAAACAAAAATCCACGGTCAACGCTTTAAAATTTTGAAAAAATTTATTCGTTGACCGTGGATTTTTTTGATTTTTAAAAAAAATGAAGATTTTTGAAAACATTGCCGATTTGCAAAACGCCTTAAAACCTTTTCGTGCAAACAAAAAAATTGCTTTGGTGCCCACAATGGGCAATTTGCATCAAGGTCATTTGAAGTTAATGCAAACGGCGCACCAACACGCCGATGTGGTGGTGGCAAGCATTTTTGTTAATCCTTTGCAATTTGGTGCGGGCGAAGATTTTGAAAAATACCCGCGCACTTTTGAAGACGATTGCAAAAAGTTGGAATCGGTGGGCGTTGATTTTTTATTTGCGCCGAATGTAAAAACGCTCTACCCCGAAGAACAAGACGTTTTGGTGGCGTTGCCAAAAATGCAAAGCATTTTGGAAGGCGAATTCCGCCCCACGCATTTTCAAGGCGTGGCAACGGTGGTGTTGAAACTTTTCCATATTGTGTCGCCGGATGTGGCGTGTTTTGGCAAAAAGGATTATCAGCAACTTAAAATCATCACGCATATGGTGCGGCAGTTGGCATTACCTATTGAAATTGTGGGCGTTGAAATTGAACGTGCGGCAGATGGCTTGGCTTTGTCGTCTAGGAATGGTTATTTGAAAGACGATGAGCGCCGCATTGCCCCAAAACTCTCCCTTGTTTTGCAAGATTTGCGGGAGTCGGTGGCAAGTGGCGCATCAGACTTTGCCGCGCTTCAAACCGCGGCAAGCGTGGCTTTGTTGGAAGCGGGATTTGTTGCGGTAGATTATGTGAAAATTTGCCGCCGCGCCGATTTATCGCCCGCACAAAATGGCGATGCCTTGGGAACGCTTGTGGTGCTTGCCGCCGCACGTTTGGGCAACACGCGCTTGTTGGATAATTTGGAAATGTAGCTTTTTTGCATTTTTCGTTCAAAAAACGCCTTTTTTTAATTTTTTTTAGGGCTTTTTTAGGGCTACAATCACACAAATTTTTTTAGGGGCTTTTTCCCATGCAAAGACTGATTTTAAAATCCAAGTTGCACCGTGTGCGCGCAACCCACGCTGATTTGAATTATGAAGGCTCGTGCGCCATTGATGAAAATCTTTTGGACGCCGCCAACATCAAAGAATACGAACACGTGGATATTTGGAACGTGAATAACGGTGAGCGTTTTTCAACTTATGCCATCAAGGCTGAGCGCGGCTCGGGCATTATTTCTTTAAACGGTTCGGCAGCGCGCCGCGCGATGGTGGGCGATATTTTGATTATTGCCACCTTTGTGATGATGACGGACGAAGAATACAAAAACCACTCCCCGTGGTTGGTTTATGCCGATGAAAAAAACGGCATTGCACGTTTAGGCCACCAAGTGCCAACGCAAAAATAAAAAATAACGAATTTTGAACACACAAAACCCGTCTTTTTGGCGGGTTTTTTTTCGTCTTTATTTTTGATTTTATATTTAGTTAAAAATAAATTAAAAAACAATATATATTGTGTTGTTTTTTATAATTTATTGATTTTAAATGATTTTTTAAATAGTTATATTAATAAAATTTTAAATAAAAAAATCATTTTTTTATTGACCAGCCATTTTTAGTGGGTTAAAGTGGCGAAAAATGTTTAAAAGTGGGTTTTTAGGACACAACAACAATGTTTGAAGGCACGGTTTCACTTAACTTGGATGCCAAAGGCAGATTAGCGCTGCCCTCTAAGTTTCGTCCGTCTTTGGAGGGGGCGGATGCGCTTGTTTTGACGGCGCATCCGCATCGTTGTTTGTTGTTGTATCCCACAGAAAATTGGGCACCGGTTGCCGCACAGTTGAGCGGTTTATCAAGTTTTAATACGAGCACGGCGGCGGTCAAACGCGTGATGTTGGGCAATGCTTCTCCGATGACGCTTGATTCTGCTGGTCGCTTGTTGTTGCCGCCCGCTTTGCGTCTTTATGCGCACTTTGAAAAATTGGTTTATTTGGTTGGTATGGGTTCGCACTTTGAAATTTGGAGTGAAGCGGGCTGGGCGGAACAAAACAATTTGGCTGCAAGCGTTTTTGCCGCTGCCGAACTGCCGCAAGCATTATCGGAGTTGGCGTTATGAAGCATTGCCCGGTAATGCTCAAAGAATCGGTTTCAGCGCTTGTTACTGCGCCCGATGGTTTTTATATAGATGCCACTTTTGGGCGCGGCGGGCATAGCCGTGCCATTTTGGAAAAATTAAACGACAAAGGACGTTTGTTGGCATTGGACCGCGACCCCGAAGCCATTGCCGCGGCTTTTGAGATCAATGATTGTCGTTTTAAAGCGCTTCATGCCGAATTTTCACAAATGGGGGAAGTTGCCCCACGACAAGGTTTTAAAAACGTTGATGGCATTTTGATTGATTTGGGCGTTTCATCGCCCCAAATTGACAATGCACAGCGTGGTTTTAGTTTTCAAGCGGATGGTCCATTGGATATGCGGATGAACCCGGAAACGGGCGAATCCGCTGCGCAATGGCTTGCCCGTGCTTCTTTAAACGACATTCGGGAGGTTTTAAAAAATTATGGTCAAGAGCGGTTTGCTTTCAAAATTGCAAAGGCGATTATTTCTTTCCGGGCCGAACGCCCACTTACGCGCACAGGGCAGCTTGCGCAAATCATCCGCCAGAGCGTGCCCAAGTTTGAACCCGGGCAAGACGCGGCGACGCGCAGCTTTCAAGCCATTAGAATTTTTATCAACGAAGAGCTGCGTGAATTAGAAAAGGTTTTGCCGATTGCTTTTCAATTATTAAAAAAGGGCGGGCGCTTGGCTGTGATTGCTTTTCATTCTTTGGAAGATGGCATTGTCAAAGCCTTCTTCAATCGTTTAGCCAAACCTGAAAATGCGATTCCCAGCTTGGTGCCTCTTTCTAACCACGAATTGCCACAACCCCAGTTGCGCTTAATAGGCAAAAAAATCAAAGCAAGCGTGGATGAGGTTTTAAACAATCCGCGTTCTCGCAGTGCCATTTTGCGCGTGGCAGAAAAATGTTGAGGTAATTAAAAATAATTTTTAGTTGACTGTGGAAAAATCGTGTGGGTGCGTGTTAATTTAATTTTACTCTTTGCTGTGGTGGCCTGCGCTTTGGGCGTTGTGGCAAGCCAGCAACGCGCCCGCGAAATTTACCAAGCCATCAATGAAGAAGAAAACAACATTCGCCGTTTGAGCATTGAATTTGGTCAGTTGCAAATTGAACATTCCACTTGGTCTAACCCTTCGCGCATTGAAAAAATTGCCCGCGATCGCCTGATGATGCGAGAAGCGCACGAATTGCGTGGGAGGAAAAAATAATGGTTGTTAATCGCCGCCACGTGCATCGTTATGTAGAAAATAAGCGCTTGTCGCTCAACTTGCAGTTGTGGCGATTGCGCTTGATGTGGTTTTTTTTGGGGCTCGCATTCGTTGGGCTTTTTGCACGCGGTTTTTATTTGTTAGCCGTGCAGGGCGATTTTTTGCAGGAAAAAGGGTCATCGCGTTACTTGCGGGAAATTGAGATTTCTGCCATGCGCGGCAGAATAATGGATAGAAACGCCAAACTTTTAGCGGTGTCGACTCCCATGCGTGCCATTTGGGCAATTCCGCAAGATGCGCGGGAGATGAGCGATTCGCAAAAAAAACTATTAGCCGATTTATTAAAAACCGAAACCGCGGTGATTGACCAAAAAATTGAACTTGACAAAACCTTTGTTTATTTGAATCGCCAAGTATCCCCCGAAGTGGCAAAAAAAATTGCCGCTTTAAAAATTCCGGGCATTCATCAAGAACAATCTTACCGCCGCTTTTATCCGCAAGGGGAAATTACTTCCCACGTTGTGGGTTTTACGGGCGTGGAAGAAAAAGGTTTAGAAGGCGTGGAACTCGCTTTTGATGCCGACTTGCCGGGCATCAATGGCAAACGCTTTGTGTTGCGCGACCGCAAAGGCCACATCATTGAAGATGTCAAAGCCATCCATCAACCCTTAAATGGCAAGGATATTACCTTGGCTTTGGATTTGAATATTCAATACACCGCGTTTAGTTATCTCAAAAACACCGTTTTAAAACACCGCGCCAAAGCGGGCAGTGTTGTGGTTTTGGACGCGCAGAACGGCGACATTTTGGCAATGGTGAATTATCCAGCGTATAACCCGAATAATCCTTTGCAAAGCGAGCGCGAAAATTTGCGCAACCGCGCAATGACGGATACCTTTGAGCCGGGCTCCACTTTAAAACCTTTTGCCATTGCCTTGGCAATTGATAAAGGCACACACCATTATGAAACAACGGTTGATACCGGCAAAAGCGGCACATTGACAATCGGCAAAAACACCATTTCAGATGTGCGTGCTTATGGGCCATTAACGGTTGCGCAAATCATTCAAAAATCATCCAATATTGGCACAGCAAAAATCGGTTTAAGCCAAGATTCCAAAACGCTTTGGGAAATGTATAACGCGCTTGGCTTTGGTCAGCCGCCCAATTTGGGTTTTCCGGGCGAAGGCAAAGGCAGACTGCGTTTTTGGAAGAATTGGCAACCCATTGAACAAGCGACAATGTCTTATGGCCACGGCATTTCCGTTAGCCTGTTGCAATTAGCGCGCGCGTATAGCGTTTTTGCAAGAAACGGCGATATGGTGTCTTTATCCTTAAAAAAATCGCAGGAAGTGCGCTCTCAAGGTCAACCAATTTTTTCCGACCAAACGGCACGTGAAATGCGCGCTATGTTGGAATTAGCCGTGACCAAAGGCGGCACGGGCGTTCGTGCGCAAGTGCCGGGTTATCACGTGGGTGGCAAAACAGGCACGGCAAACAAAATTGAAGCGGGCGCTTATGTTAAAAAATACGTGGCTTCTTTTGTTGGCATTGCGCCTTTATCAAACCCACGCTTGGTGGTTGCCGTGATGATTGATGAGCCGTCTGAAAACGGTTTTTACGGCGGCTTGGTTGCAGCACCTTTATTTTCTGAAATTATGCAAATGGCGCTCAATTACTTGGGCGTGCCGCCCGATAAACTGGAAGATATGCGGGGCGAAATATGATGAAAAAATTCAACCGTTATGCGCAAAATATCGTGCTTGCTTTGCGCAAACGCAATATTCATCCAACAGGCGTCTCTATTGATAGCCGCCGCGTGAAAAAAGGCGATCTCTTTTTGGCGTTTAAAGATTCCATTTCTGACCGTAGGCAATTTGTTCTGCAAGCTGTTAAAAAAGGCGCTGTGGCTATTTTGTGGCAAAGCGAAAATGACGAATTTGAAAAAAATTTCACATCTACCGTGGAAAATTTGCGTGTGCCATTGGTTAAAGCCGAACGCTTGCGTGATTTGGCAGGTTTTTTGGCGCAAAACGTTTTGGGATATCCCAGCGAAAAACTGCAAATCATTGCCATCACCGGCACCAACGGCAAAACCACCATTTCGCAAGCCTTGGGTGCCTTGTTTCCCAAAACTTGTGCGGTTATCGGCACGCTTGGCGCCGGCAATTCGCGTGCTTTAAAAGAAACGGGTTTAACTACGCCCGAAGCGCCCGATTTGGAAAATTTGCTCGCCGATTTTGTTAAAGAAAATGTTGCCGCTGTTGCCTTGGAAGCCAGTTCCATTGGCATTGAAGAAGGGCGCTTAAATGGCATGCGCATTGATACGGCAATTTTTACGAATTTAACGCGGGATCATTTGGATTACCACGGCAATATGCAAAACTACGCCGCTTCCAAAATGCGCCTTTTCACTTGGGAAAAATTGCGTTGCGCCATCATCAATGTGGATGATGCTTTTGGCGTTGAAATTGCCCAAAACACCAGCGCTTGCCGCATTTTGCGCTATGGCATTCAAGATGAAAATTCCAAATCAATAGAAAAACAAATTTGGGCAGAAAACGTGGTGTTGGATGCGCAAACGGCGCGCCAGCGTTTTGATTTGGTTTTGCCTAGCGCACGGCTTTTTGTGGAAACGCTTTTGCTTGGTCGCCACAATGTTTATAACCTGTTGGCTGTGGCGACAGTGTTGTGGGAAGCGGGCGTAAAACCTATTGATATTGCTGAAAAAATCAAAAGCCTTAGTGCGCCGCCCGGGCGTTTGGAACGCGTTTTAATGGACAATGCGCCGCTTGTGTTGGTGGATTTTGCCCACACGCCGGACGCTTTGGAAAACGCGTTGAAGTCGCTTATTCCTTTAAAAGAAGCGCGGCAGGGCAAATTGTGGGTGGTTTTTGGTTGCGGCGGCAATCGCGACAAAGGCAAACGCCCGGTGATGGGCAAAATTGCCAGCCAATATGCCGAGCGCATTTTGGTAACCAGCGACAATCCGCGCGATGAAGAACCAGTGCAAATTGCCTTAGAAATTGTGGCGGGCATTGAAGGCGATTTTACGCTTTTGCCCGATCGGCAATACGCCATTGATTACGCCATTCAAAAGGCGGCAAAAGAAGATGTGATTTTAATTGCCGGCAAAGGTCATGAAACTTACCAAGAAATCAAAGGCGTGAAACATCCATTTTTGGACAAAAGCGCAGCCGAAGCGGCGCTTAAAAAATTTTGGGGAGAAGCTAGCAATGAATAGTATTCTTCTTAAAAAACCGTTGTTTTTAAAGGATATTTTGACGGCAACGGGCGCAACATTGCAAAACGCGCAAAAATCCACGGTAAACGATGAAAAATTTTCAAAAATTGCCACAGATACCCGCGCGGATTTGGCGGATTCTCTTTTTATTGCTTTAAAAGGCGAAAATTTTGACGCACATGATTTTTTAGATTTAGCCAAAGAAAAAGGCGCTGCCGCGGTTTTAATTGAAAACGCTGAAAAATGTCCTGCTGATTTGCCAGCGATTGTGGTCAACAACACGCGCGCGGCATTGGCGCAAATGGCGCATTTTGTGCGTTCTAACTTTCAGGGCAAGGTTTTTGGCATTACTGGCTCCAATGGCAAAACAACCACCAAGGAAATGCTCAGCGCCATTTTAAAAACCGCTTATGGCGATTCAAAAGTTTGGGCAACGCAAGGCAATTTGAACAACGACATCGGCGTGCCATTAACGCTTTTGCAGTTGGGTGATGAACAATCGGCTGTGGTTGAAATGGGGATGAATCATGTGGGCGAAATTGCGCAGTTGGCAACAATTGCCGAAGCAAATATCGCTTTGATTACGAATGCTGGCAGAGCACATTTGGAATTTTTAAAAACAACCGAAAACGTAGCGCGTGAAAAAGGCGCGATTTTGCAGTTTTTGAAAAAAGATGGCATTGCCATTTTGCCCAAAGAATCGCCGTTTTTTGCGTTGTGGCAAAAAATGGCGGATGAAAAAAAGGTTTTTTCTTTTGCTTTAAACGATGATTCGGCGGATTTTGTGGCAAAAACGCACCAAAATGGCGCACGCTTTTCTTTAAACATTCAAAACGAAACGATTGATTTACAAGTTTTGGGATTGCACAACGCCCAAAACGCGCTTGCCGCATCAGCGGCGGCTTTTGCAGCTGGCGTGCCTTTTAGCGCAATTGTCAAAGCGCTGAACAACTTCAAAGCGCCCAAAGGCAGACTTTCTATTGTGCCGTGCGGTGTGGCGAATTGGCAGGTTATTGATGATACTTACAACGCCAATCCGGAATCAATGCGTGCGGCTATCAATGTTTTATCCACGGTCAACCATAAAAAAATTTTGGTTTTGGGCGATATGGGTGAAGTGGGCGAAAACGCCGCGCAAATGCACGCCGAAATTGGCGCTTTTGCCAAAGAAAAGGGTATTGATGCGCTTTTTGCGCTGGGCAATTTTTCAAAGTTGGCAGCAGAAACATTTGGCGACAACGCCAAATTCTTTGAAAACGCGCAAATGCTTGTTGCCGAACTCAAAAAAGAAAACACGCCCGCCGTGATTCTTGTCAAAGGCTCGCGCTTTATGCGTATGGAAAAAATTGTGGAGGCTTTATGCTCTTAATCTTGGCGCGTTTGTGGGCAGATGAATGGCGCATTTTAAACGTTTTTAATTACATTACCTTGCGCACCGTGTTGGCGGTTTTAACCGCTTTGATTTTTGCTTTTGTTTTGGGGCCTATGGTTATTCGTTGGTTAAAAGCCAAAAAAATCGGGCAGGCGGTGCGGCAATATGGACCACAGTCGCATTTAAAAAAAGACGGCACGCCAACGATGGGCGGCGTGTTGATTTTGCTTTCCATTGCGCTATCCACCTTGCTTTGGGCGGATTTAACCAACAAATACGTTTGGGTGGTTTTAATTGTAACGCTTGGTTTTGGTGCCATTGGTTTTTATGACGATTGGAAAAAAGTGGTTTATCACGACCCAGAAGGTTTGGCTTCCCGCTGGAAATATTTTTGGCAATCGGTTTTGGGTTGTGGCGCGGCGCTTTTTTTGGCGTTTGTCTCGCCTTCTTCCGCACAAACGGAATTGCTCGTGCCGTTTTTTAAATCCATTGCCTATCCCTTGGGAATTACTGGATTTGTGGTTTTAACTTATTTTGTGATTGTGGGTTCTTCCAATGCGGTGAATTTAACCGATGGTTTGGATGGCTTGGCGATTATGCCTGCCGTTTTAATTGCCGCGGCTTTTGCCGTTTTTGCTTACGCTTTGGGCAATGCCATTTATGCCAAATACCTTTTTATGCCTTTTGTGCCGGGTGCGGGCGAATTGTGCATTTTTTTGGGCGCAATGGTGGGCGCGGGTTTGGGATTTTTGTGGTTCAACACTTACCCTGCCGAAGTGTTTATGGGCGATGTGGGCGCATTGGCGCTGGGCGCATCATTGGGAACAGTGGCTGTGATTTTGCGTCAAGAGTTGGTGCTCTTCATTATGGGCGGCGTTTTTGTGGCGGAAACTTTGTCGGTTGTGTTGCAAGTTGGTTTTTTTAAATACACCAAAAAGCGCTTTGGCCAAGGCAAGCGTTTGTTCAAAATGGCGCCGCTTCATCACCATTTTGAAGAAAGCGGCTGGCGTGAAACGCAAGTGGTGGTGCGTTTTTGGATTATCACTTTTTTGTTGGTTTTAATTGGTTTATCCACTTTGAAATTGCGGTAAAAAATGGAGAAAATTGCAGAACAACGCGTTTTGGTTTTGGGTTTGGGTGAGAGCACGCTTTCTGCCATCCGTTTTTTGTGTGCGGAAAATGCCAAGGTTTGGCTCATAGATTCGCGCAACAATCCGCCGTTTTTGGATGAAATTAAAAATCTTCCCGTTCATTTTGAAAAAAATCCACGGTTGACCGTGGAAAATTTTCAAAATTTTGATTTTGCGGTAATTTCCCCGGGTTTGGATTTTAAAACCTTATCCATTCCCGCTGATTTTCCTGTTTTTTCAGAAATAGAACTTTTTGTTTGGGGTGTTGAAAAATATTGCCCGCAAAGCCAAATTGTGGGCATTACCGGTTCCAACGGCAAAACCACCACCACGCTTTTGACGGCGCATTTGTTGAATGCCGCTGGAAAATCCGCCATTGCCTGCGGCAACATTTCGCCATCGGCGTTAAATGCTTTTTTAACGGCAAAGGATAAGGGCGATTTTCCAAAGGTTTGGGTGTTGGAATTGTCCAGTTTTCAATTGGAAAAAACATTTTCTTTGCATTTGAATGCCGCTGTGATTTTAAATATCACCGAAGACCATTTGGACCGCTACAACAACAATTTTGAAGAATACGCCGCCACCAAATGGCGCATTTTTGAAAATGCAACAAGCAAAATTTTGGGTGATGCCGAATTTTTCAAAAAAAATAACGGTTTACCGTGGAAAACCGCCGATTTGCGTTTGTTGGGCGACAAACAAGATTTTTGGGTTTCCCCAAATGGCATTTTCAAAGGCAATGCCAAAATTGTTGATTTAAAAGATTTGAAAATGTTCGGCATGCACAATGCCGTAAACGCTGCCGCTGCTTTGATGTTGTGCGAATCGGTGGGCGTTTTTGCCGATTCGGTTTTAAACGCTTTAAAAGCGTTTGACGCGCCGCCGCATCGTGTGCAAAAAGTATTCACCCAAAACGGCATTGATTTTATTGATGATTCCAAAGGAACCAATGTTGGGGCAACCTTGGCGGCATTAGAAAGTTTAGAAAAAATTTACAAAAAAATCGCCATTGTTTTGGGCGGAGACGGCAAAGGGCAAGATTTTTCACCTTTAAAAAACGCTTTGGAAAAATCCGCTTGTGCCGTGGCGTTTATTGGCAAAGATGGCGCCAAAATTGCCGAAGTTTGCGCACTTGAAAATGTGCCGAGTGCAAACACCAAAACCTTAAAAAACGCCATTGTTTTTTTAATGCAATTTGCTAAAGATGGCGATTGCGTATTGTTGTCCCCGGCGTGCGCAAGTTTAGACCAATACCAAAACTATCTTGCGCGCGCCATTGATTTTTTAAACTGCGTCAAAAGTGTTTCGGGAGCACAACAATGTTGAGTTTTGCAAGCATTCGCCCAAAAACCGATATTGACTTGGCATTCTTGTGGAGTGTTTTGGCGCTTTTATCTATTGGCTTGGTGATGGTTTATTCCGCATCGGTTGGCATTGCGCGGGCAAGTGCGGCAAGCGATTTTGATAGCACATTTTATTTGGTGCGCCATTCTATTTTTTTGGTGATGAGTGTTGCCATTGCTTATGCCGCCTTTTGCGTGCCGATGGAAGTCTGGCAATCATTAGCGCCAAAGTTGATTTTGTTTGGCATTGTGTTGTTGGTTTTGGTATTGGTGATTGGTCGCGAAATCAACGGTGCGCAACGTTGGATTCACTTGCCGTTTCTTAATTTTCAGCCCTCAGAAATAATGAAATTATTCGCCGTTTTATATACAGCGGATTATTGTTCTAGACGCGCCGCGCACTTGCGCAGTTTTTCAAGCGGTTTTTTGCCCTTGGCATCTGTGATGGTCATTATTGCTTTGTTGATTTTTTTGGAACCAGATTTTGGGGCGCTTGTTGTCATCATCAGCATTTTTATGGGCATTTTGTTTTTGGGCGGTTTTCGCGCAGGTTGGTTTTTGATGCTCTTTTTAACCTTGGCTTTTGTTTTTACTTTGATGGTTGTGTTTTCGCCGTATCGCCGCGAGCGCATTTTTGGGTTTTTGAATCCTTGGGATGATCCTTTTGGGCGAGGTTATCAACTTTCGCATTCCTTAATTGCTTTTGGGCGCGGCGAATGGTTGGGCGTGGGTTTGGGCGGCAGTGTTGAAAAACTCTTTTATCTGCCCGAAGCGCACACGGATTTTTTGCTTGCGGTATTGGCAGAAGAATTGGGGTTTGTCAGCGTTGCGGTGGTTATCACTTTGTTTGCTTTTATTGTGTGGCGATCCTTTGCAATTGGTTGGCAAAGCGTGAAGTTGGAACGAATTTTTCCGGCGCTCGTGGCAATGGGCATCGGTTTGTGGATGGGCATGCAGTCGTTTATCAATATGGGTGTCAATATGGGTTTATTGCCCACCAAAGGTTTGACGCTGCCTTTGATGAGCTACGGCGGCTCGGGAATGTTGGTCAACTGCGTGGCATTGGCCATTGTTTTAAGAGTGGATTTTGAAAATCGCGCTTTGATGAAGGGACGGCGATGAAAACAATTTTGATTATGGCAGGCGGCACCGGCGGGCATATTTTCCCGGGATTAGCCGTGGCAGAAAAAATGCGTGCGGCAGGCTGGCGCGTGGTGTGGTTGGGCAATCCATCTGGCATGGAAAAAAAACGCGTGGAGCCGATGGGTTATGAAATGGTGTGGCTCAAATTCAGCGGCGTGCGCGGCAAAGGCTTGATGCGCAAATTGTTGTTGCCGTTCAATTTAATTTCTGCATTTTGGGCGTCTTACCAAATTTTGAAAAAGGTCCAACCGAATGTGGTGTTGGGCATGGGCGGTTATATTTCTTTTCCGTGCGGTTTGATGGCGAAATTGTTGGGTTATCCTTTGGTCATTGATGAACAAAATTCCATTGCCGGTTTGGCAAACAAACAGCTTGCGCGTTTTGCCAACAAAATTGCCACAGGTTTTCCAAACACCTTGCCAAATGGAATTTGGATTGGCAACCCCGTGCGCCCTGAAATTGCAAATTTGCGTCCGCCGGGTTTGCGTGCATTAGAGCGCGAAGGCCCTTTGCACGTGTTGGTTTTGGGCGGCAGTCTTGGTGCCAAGGCAATTAACGATATGGTGCCCAAAGGGCTTGCTTTAATAGAATCTGAAAATCGTCCGCAGGTGGTGCATCAATCGGGCGAATCGCATTTAGAAGAATTAAAAAAAGCTTATTCGGATGCGGGCGTTTTTGCGCATTGCGTGCCGTTTATTGAGGATATGGCAGGCGCTTACGAATGGGCAGATTTGGTGATTTGCCGCGCGGGTGCTTTGACCATTGCCGAACTTTCTGCCGCGGGCGTAGCGAGTTTTTTGGTGCCATACCCTTATGCCGTGGATGATCACCAAAGCAGCAACGCGCATTTGTTGGTGGAAGCGGGTGCCGCCTTTTTGGTGCAGGAAGAAGACTTGTTGCCGCAAAAAATCGCCGATGTGATGAAATACCGCCGCGCGCAGTTGGTGGCAATGGGCAAACGCGCTTACGCCTTAATACAAGAACGCCCGAATGCCGCAGGCGAGTTGGCAAATTTGTGTGCGGAGGTCGCACTTTAAAAAAGTGGCGATTTTCCACGGTCAACCGAATATTTTTTTGAAAATGAATACTGAAAAAATTACCCATCCGATGAAACACAAAGTCCGCACCATTCATTTTGTTGGCATTGGTGGCGCGGGGATGAGCGGCATTGCCGAAGTATTGTTCAATTTGGGTTATGCCGTATCAGGCTCGGATTTGGCTGAAAACCAAAACACACGGCGCTTGCGCAATTTGGGCGTTGAAATTTTTATCAATCACACGGCAGAAAATATTCAACACGCAGACGTGTTGGTTACTTCAACCGCCGTGCCGCAGAATAATCCCGAAATTTTAGCCGCGTGCGAGAAAAACATTCCAATTGTGCCGCGCGCGATGATGTTATCCGAATTGATGCGCCTTCGCCGCGGCATTGCCATTGCCGGCACGCACGGCAAAACCACCACCACAAGTTTGGTTACCAGCATTTTGGCGCAAGCAGGTTTAGACCCAACTTTTGTAATTGGCGGTTGTTTGAATGCCGCGGGCGTGAATGCGCGTTTGGGCAAGGGCGAATTTATTGTGGCAGAAGCCGATGAATCCGATGCGTCTTTTTTGCTTTTGTCGCCCATTATGGCGGTGGTCACCAACATTGATGCCGACCACATGGCAACCTACGCCCACGATTTTTCCAAACTCAAAAATGCTTTTGTGGATTTTTTAAACCGCTTGCCATTTTATGGCGTGGCAATTTTGTGTGGCGATGATGAAAATGTGCGCGCCATTTTGCCGCAGGTTAAACGCAAAATTGTGTGTTACGGCACCAATATGGATTGCACCATTCGTGCAGAAAATATTCAAGCCCAAGGCACCAAAATGCACTTTGATTGTGTTACGCCCGCAGGAAAATTTCCCATTGTTTTGAATGCACCCGGCCGCCACAATGTTTTGAATGCTTTGGCAGCCATTGCCGTGGCGGATGAATTGAATGTGGGCGTTCAAGCGCTTCAAAAGGCATTGTCGCAATTTCACGGCGTGGGGCGGCGTTTTAATTTAACCCAATGCAAAGGTGGTTTGACGATTATTGACGATTATGGTCATCACCCATCGGAGTTGCGCGCCACCATTGCCGCAGCGCGCGCGGCTTTTCCGCAAAAGCGTTTGGTTTTGGCGTTTCAACCGCATCGTTATAGCCGCACGCGCGATTGTTTTGAAGACTTTGTGGAAGTTTTGGGCAGTGCCGATGCACTTTTTTTAACCGAAGTTTATGCCGCGGGCGAACAACCAATAGTGGCTGCTGATTCGCGAAGTTTGGCGCATGCCTTGCGCGTTCGCGCTCAGATTGAGCCAATTTTTGTGGAAGATTGCCAAAAACTGCCCGAATTGTTGAAACCTTTTTTACACGAAAACGATTTGTTGTTGATGATGGGCGCTGGTTCCATCGGTTCAGTGGCGCAAAAAATGATGGCGGAGAATGCACTATGAATTTTGGAAAAGTCGCCGTTTTAATGGGCGGAAAATCAGGCGAGCGGGAAGTCTCACTTTTAAGCGGCAATGCGGTTTTAAACGCTTTAAAAGCCGCCAATATTCAAGCGTATGCCTTTGACCCGGCCTCAGATTCGCTTGAAAAACTGCGCGAATTTGACCGCGCTTTTATTGCTTTGCACGGCGCTTGGGGCGAAAACGGCGGCGTGCAAGGCGTGTTGGAATATTTCCATTTGCCTTACACAGGTTCGGGCATTTTGGCAAGCGCTTTGGGAATGGACAAATGGCGCAGCAAACTCATTTGGGAACAATATGGTTTGCCCGTGCCCCAAAGCGTTTTATTAAGCGATGATTTTGAAAAAAATATTCGGTTGACCGTGGAAAATCTTGGTTTTCCATTATTTGTTAAACCGGCAAACGAAGGTTCATCGCTTGGCATTACGCGCGTGGATCAACAAGAAGATTTGCAACAAGCTTACAAAACCGCGCGTGCCTTTGATTCTGTGGTTTTGGCTGAAAAAGCCATGTTGGGCGGGGAATACACGGTTGGCATTGTGGATGGCGCGGCATTGCCGATTATTGAAATTCGCCCGAATGCCGCTTTTTACGATTATGAAGCGAAATATTTAAGAGATGATACGCAGTATTTGTGCCCGGCGCCCAAACTTTCTGAATGGCAAACCAAAAAAATACAAGAAGAATCGCTAATAGCCTTTAATGCCTTAAATGCCAAAGGTTGGGGCAGAATTGATTTTTTAATGGATAACGGTGGCAAGCATTATTTTTTGGAAATCAACACTTCTCCCGGAATGACTTCCCATTCTTTGGTGCCAATGGCGGCAAAAGCCGCAGGGCTTGATTTTCAAAGCCTTGTTATCAAAATTTTGGAAACCGCCGCATTAGAAGGGAGCGTTTAAAATGCCACGTTTTTCTTACAATATGCCGCCTGCGCCGCCCACAAAGCCTACAAAGTGGGTATCTGATTTTTTTAACAATTCTGCCTTAATGATTGTGATTGCTGATATTTTGATTTGGGCAAGTTTGTTGGCGCTTGGTTGGGGGTTGTGGATTTTTCTGCTCAATATGCCTTTTTGGAGCGTGAAGGAAGTTGATGTTTTAACGCCCTTAAAATACGCCAAAGCCAGCGATTTGGCGCGCGTTTTGCCGCAAACTTTAAAAGGCAATTTTTTAAGTATGAATTTAAATCAAATGCGCTCGGATTTATTAGAAATGCCGTGGGTTAAAGATATTAAAATTCAGCGTATTTTTCCTAATCGTTTAAAAATAGAAATTGTGGAACAAACAGCGGTTGCCGAATGGGGCACACATCGCGTGGATGAAAAGGCTTTTGTAAATGAAGAAGGCGAGATTTTTTATGCGCCTTTTGATTATGCTTTTCCAAAAAATTTGCCACAATTTTATGGTCCAGAAGGCACAAGTGCGGAATTATTAAAAAATTATATTCAATTCTCCCAAATATTATTGAATATGAAGCAAAATATTATGCAAATTTATTTATCTTCGCGATTATCTTGGGAGATGCGCTTACAAAATGGTATGCTTTTAAAACTCGGGCGCTCTAGTGAAAAGATTAAACCGATAGATAATTTAAATCGTTTTGTGCGTTTTTATTCGCAATTTGAAAAAGAATTTGCATCCAATGATGCGAGTCCTAAAATAATTGATTTGCGTTATTTGCGCGGATTATCTTGGCAATAAGGAATAAAAAAATGGCAAGAGAAAATAATTTTGTGGTGGGTTTAGATATTGGCACGAGCAAAACTGTGGCTTTGGCTGCGGAATTTGACGATGAAGATCATATCAATATCGTAGGCGTTGGTATTAAAAACTCACAAGGTATTCAAAACGGGCGCGTGACGAATATTGAACACACGGTCAATACCATTAGCCGCGTGATTGAAGAATTAGAACTAATGGCGGATTGCAACGTCAGCGATGTTTATGTGAGTATTTCAGGCAGCCATTTAAAAAGTTTTAATTCGCACGGGTTGGTTGCTTCCAACAGCATGGAAATCACCGCCACAGACGTAGAACGTGTGATGGAAACTGCGCGCGCTATGCCAGTGCCTGCTGACCAAGAGATTTTCCACGTTTTGCCGCAGGAATTCACCATTGACGGGCAAGACGGCATTAGCGAGCCAATCGGCATGAACGGCAGGCGCTTGGAAGTGCGCACGCATATTGTGACAGGTGCCACATCGGCTATGCAAAATATCATCAAATGCGTGCGGCGTTGCGGCTTGGAAGCAATTGATTTGGTGGCACAACCGCTTGCTTCAAGCTACGCCGTGTTATCCAAAGATGAAAAGGATTTGGGCGTTTGTTTGATTGATATTGGCGGCGGCACAATGGACATTGCCGTGTGGAGCAAAGGCGCAGTGCGGCATACGGCGGTTTTGCCAATGGCAGGGGACAACATTACATCAGATATTGCAATGGTTATTCGTACGCCCAAAAAAGAAGCGGAACTGATCAAATGTCGTTTTGGGAATGCAATGAGCGATTTGAGCGATCCGGAAGAATTCATCAACGTGGCAGGTGTTAATGATCGCCCATCGCGCCGCCTAAGTTGTCGCGCTTTGGCGGATGTAATTCAACCGCGTGTGGAAGAAATGTTTGAATGCGTGCAGTTGGAATTAAAACATGCGGGTTTTTTGGATTCGTTATCCTCAGGCATTGTCTTAACGGGCGGAGCAAGCGTGATGCCGGGAATGTTGGAATTGGGGGAGGAGATTTTCCAAGTGCCATTGCGTTTGGGGGTGCCGCAATACCAAGGCAGTATGGCAGATAAAATGAAAAACACGGGAATGGCGTGCGCTTATGGTTTAATATTAGAAGCATTAAATCAACGCCGTCGTGGACAAAAAATACAAGAGAAACAAAGTTTTCGCGATACATTCCACCGCGTGAAAGGTTGGATTGTTAAAAATTTTTAGGCTTTTTTGGCAATTTTCTTTGCTATGCCTTAAAAAATTTAAGGAGGGTTGAAATGTTTTGATTCAGAATCATATAAAATTGAAAATTGCAAGTTTTGTTTTTTTCTGATGGTTTTTTTAATTTTTAGTTAAGGGAGATTTAGCAATGGCGGACAATATGAAATACACCATTGTTGACCCAGTCAATAAATTTGACCGTGGCACAGTTATTAAAGTTTTTGGCGTAGGTGGCGCAGGCGGCAATGCCGTGGAACATATGATCGTCAACGCCGTGGAAGGCGTGGAATTTATTGTCGCAAATACTGATTCTCAAGCTTTGGCGCAATCATCCGCCCCATTGCAAATTGCCTTGGGTGAATCAGGTTTGGGCGCGGGTGCCAAACCCGAGCGCGGCAAAGAAGCGGCAGAGGGCAAAATTGATGAAATTAGAAGCGCCTTGCAAGGCGCCAATATGGTGTTTATCACAGCAGGCATGGGCGGTGGCACGGGAACAGGTGCCGCACCTGTTGTGGCAAGTGTGGCGCGCGAAATGGGCATTTTAACCGTGGGTGTGGTCACCAAACCTTTCCGTTTTGAAGGTCCCCGCCGCATGCGCACAGCCGAACAAGGCATTGAGGCTTTGGGCGGTTGTGTGGATTCGCTTTTGGTAGTTTTAAACGATAAATTAATTGAAGTTTTGGGTGAAGACGCATCTTCTGAAGATTGCTTTCATGCGGCAGATGATGTTTTGAAAAAAGCCGTGGGCGGCATTGTTGAAATCATTACCTCCAACGGTTTAATCAACGTTGACTTTGAAGATGTGCGCACCGTGATGAGTTCTATGGGGCGCGCAATGATGGGAACAGCCACCGCATCGGGTGTGGATCGCGCCCGCGTGGCAGCCGAACAAGCCATTGCTTCGCCCTTGTTGGAAGGTGTCAATTTGGCAACAGCAGGCGGTATTTTGATCAATATCTCTGGCTCGCGCGCCACAATGAAGGCAAAGGAATCTTACGAAGTAATGGACGTTGTGCAAAAACTTGCGCGTGGTTTGGAAGACGAACATATCATTTGCGGTCAAGTGTTTGATGAAACCTTGGGCGATGAATTGCGCGTAACCGTGATTGCCACGGGTTTGAATTCTCGCGCCACGCCCGAAGTTGTCGCTGGTGCAGGTTCTCGCACGGGAACGGATGATTTGCCCGACTTTTCCAATGTGGAAAGTCCAGCGGTTAATCGCCGCCACCGCCGCTCATCCACGGTTAGCTCAATGACCGCGCAAACGCTTGCCAATAGCGGCGTGGATCACTACGCCATTCCCACTTTTTTAAGAAAACAAGCGGATTAATTTTAAAAAAACAATAATAGCGAGTGCCGCTATTCCAAATGGAGTGCGGCACTCGCTTATTTTTTTGACTGCGTTTTTGTTTTTTTGCTACAATACGCTCGTCTTTTTCTGATAATCTCTTGAAAAACAAACAAAAATATGCTTTTCCAACGCACCTTAAAACAACTCATTAGCGCAAGCGGTGTTGGCTTGCATTCTGGCTTGAAAGTTACGCTGTCAATGCGCCCTGCGCCTGCCAACACGGGCATTGTTTTTCGCCGTGTGGATTTGGATTCGCCTGTTGAAATTCCAGCGGATGCCCACTGCGTTGCTGATACTGTGCTTTGTTCCGCACTCAAAAAGGGCAACGTTAAAATCGGCACGGTTGAACACATTATGTCCGCACTCTGCGGCATGGGCATTGATAACCTTTATGTTGACTTGGACGCTCCTGAGTTGCCCATTTTTGATGGCTCTGCTGCGCCTTTTGTTTTTTTAATTCAAAATGCGGGCATTGAAGAACAAAAAGCCTTGAAAAAATTTATCCGCATTAAAGAAAAAGTAGAAGTGCAGGATGGCGACAAATGGGCGCGTTTTGAGCCTTTTGATGGTTGTTCTTTGCAATTTTCCATTGTTTTTAATCATCCAGTGATTGACCGCTCGGCAACGCTTGCCACAATGAATTTTGCGCACGATTCTTATGTGAAAGATATCTCACGCGCGCGCACTTTTGGTTTTATGCATGAAGTGGAGTTTTTGCGTGAAAATGGTTTGGCGCTTGGCGGCGGTTTGGAAAACGCCATTGTGTTGGATGAATACCGCGTTTTAAATCCTGATGGTTTGCGTTATCCCGATGAATTTGTGCGCCACAAAATTTTGGATGCTTTGGGCGATTTGTATTTGGCTGGCTATCCTTTTTTGGCGGCATATTCTTCACACAAAGGCGGGCATGCTTTGAACAACCAACTTGTTAGAAAACTGCTTGCCAATGAATCGGCATTTGAAATCATTGAATTTCAAGAAACTCCCCCGCAATCTTTAAAATCTTGGTTTTTCACCCCCGCAACCATTTAAAAAAATCCACGGTAAACGGCATATTTTTTTGAAAAAAAATTGCGGTTTACCGTGGAAAATTTTTATTTGGTTTATAAGCGCTTGTTAAAATCTTTTTGTTTTTCTAATTTGCCGATGGCATCAAAATCTAATAAATATTATTGTTTAAAGATTTAAATTAAATTTAGTGCTAAAAATCCACGGTAAACGTTTTAAACTTCAAAAAAAATAATAGTTTACCGTGGAAAATATTTATTTTTTCTCATCTATTTCTGCGTTTTTATTGTTGAGATTTTGGCAGTTTTCGGTGACGAATAATTCCAAGGTGTCAATTTCTTGGTGAATCTCTTGTGGCACAACGTCTTGGGCGCGAGAGTTTAACAAACCCACCAAGCGTTCGCGCGCTTGCACGCAACGCGTTCTAAGTGTGCGTTCTGCCGCGTTTTCTGCGCGATTTTTGCCGCGCTCACCTTTTCTAACGCGCCGCGTGGTGCGCTCGCCCACGGAATAACTTTTGACGTTTTTGGGCGGAGCATAATCGGTTACGATGCGATTGCCTTCGCTATCTTCATATTGCCACGCCTTTTGCGCAAAAGCCGTTGTAGCAATCAAAAAAGATGCGATCACTGTTATTGTTTGAAAGCGCTTTTTCATTTTATTTTCCAAAAAAATGGTTTTCCACGGTAAACGATGTTTTTTTTGAAAAAAACAATGGTTTACCGTGGTTTTTTTTAATTGCAATACTCGTCTACGCTCGCTTCTAGCTCTGCAATGGCTTCGCGCTTGGCGGCGCGTTGCGCGGGGTTGGTGGAGCGGCGCGAAGCGCGTTTGGCTGCCAAACCCGCTTGCGCATCCGCACAACTGCGGCGTTTGTTTGCATCAGATGCAGATTTTGCCTCTTCTTCTTCGCGTTTTAAACGCTCTTGGCGACGTTTTTGAAAATCTTCATCGCTTTGGGCGTTTAATTTCGCTTGTTCTTCATCAGACAACAAATCATCGGGCGGCATGTGTTTGCCGATTTCTTTGACATCCAAAGCGCCAGCAGGCGGCGGAGAGTCGGAAATTTGCACCTGACCGTTTTTATCGCGCCATTGCCAAGCTTGGGCAAAAACAGCAGACGACAAAAAGGCAAGAAAGCTTGCCAAAAGAATCTTTTTGTTCAAAATGAATCTCCCAATTATTTTTTACGTTTGCTGTTGCGCGCTTCTTGGGCGGCTTTTTGCTCTTCTTCTTCACGTTTTAAGCGTTCTTCGCGGCGTTTTTGGAATTCTTCATCGCTTTTGGCGTTTTGGGCTTCCAACTCTGCGTCTGATAACAAATCTTCTGGCGGGGTATGTTTGGGAATTTCTTTGACGTTTTTAACCGATTCAGGCGGCGGGGTATCCGAGATTTGCACTCTGCCGTCTTTGTCTTTCCATTGCCAAGCTTGCGCAAAGGCAGTACCTGCGGCAAAAATCAAACATAATGCGCTGATCGTTAATTTTTTGTTCATGATGGCTCCTTTTTTGAAAAGTTTTGTGAAAGTTTAATACAAATCAACCCGTATTTCGTAAACCTGCCGCAATGCCGTTGATGCTCAAATGAATGGCACGCGCGAGTTTATTATCCGAATTGTTGATGCGGTAACGCTTTAAGAGTTCCACTTGCAAATGGTTTAAGGCGTTAATGTAGGGTAAACGCAACAATAGCGATTCCTTTAAAACAGGGTCGTTCTTCAAAAAAGCGTGCGCTCCCAAAATTTTGAGCAGGTGTTTTTTGGTCAAATGCCATTCCTTTTCAATGCGGTTGAAAATGGTGCGGCGCAGTTTTTCATCTTTGACCAAATGCGCGTATTGCCTGCCAATTGCCAAATCGGTTTTAGACAAAACCATATCAATGTTGGACAACAGCATTTTGAAAAATGGCCAGTTTTGGTTCATTAAAATCAGCGTTTTTAAGCCTTCGGGATTTTCCTTTAAATACGCTTCCACAGCACTGCCAAAACCAAACCAACCGGGCAACATTAGCCGACATTGTGCCCAACTAAAAACCCACGGAATGGCGCGCAAATCTTCAATGTGGTTGGATTTTTTGCGAGACGCCGGGCGGCTGCCGATATTTAAAGATGCAATTTCGCTCAAAATGGTTGATTCTTGAAAATAGGTTTCAAAACCTTGTGTTTCATAAACCAAAGCGCGGTAACTTTTGAAAGCCGATTCGGCTAAAAAATCCATCACTGGGTAAAAATCTTCGGCATTTTGCGCTTTGTTTTCTTGGTCGGTCAGCGAGCCTAACAAGGTTGCGGCAAGCAAGACTTCCAAATTTCGCCGTGCGTTGTCTGTGTTGCCGTATTTGCTGCTAATCACTTCGCCTTGTTCGGTTAGCCGCATTTGCCCTTTTAATGCACCTGCGGGTTGTGCCAACACGGCTTGCCAAGCAGGGCCGCCGCCGCGCCCAATTGAGCCGCCGCGCCCGTGGAATAGCCGCAACCGCACGCCGTGTTTTTGGAAAGTTTGCGACAAGCGAATTTCTGCTTGGTAAAGTTCCCAACCAGAGGTTAAAAATCCGCCGTCTTTGTTGCTGTCGGAGTAACCGAGCATTACTTCTTGGGTATCGTTGAGTGTTTTTAACCAAGTGCGGCAAAGTGGAATTTCAAAAAACTCCGCCATAATTTGGGCACTTCTGCGCAAATCGGTGATTGTTTCAAAAAGCGGCACAATTTCTAAATCGGGGGCATTGTTGTGCCAAGCACCCGATTCTTTAAACAAAAAGGCGACTTCAAGCAAGTCGGCGACCGATTGCGTCATTGAGATAATTGTGCGCGGCAAAGCCTTGGCGCCGTATTTTTGGCGCAATTCGTTTAATGAAAAGAAAATTGCCAATTCTTTTTTGAGTGGCTCGGAATAGCTAATCCACGGCGAATAAACCGGGCGGGGCGATTGCAATTCTTTTAAAAGCACAGCGCGGCGCTCTTCTTCGTTTAATTTTTCGTAATGCGCACAAATGCCTGCTTTTTCTAATAATTCCGCAACACAAGCGCCATGAACTTGTGCATTTTGGCGCAAATCCAAACTTGCCAAATGAAAACCAAAAACAGCAACGGCGCGAATTAGCCGCCCAATTCTGCCTTCTTCCAATGCGCGGCAACCGCCTTCATCCAGCGCCTTTGCCAACAATTCCAAATCTTCCAAAAAGGCATTGCTTGTGGCATAAGGTGGGGCGTTTTTCAGTTCTGGGAGCGACCATTCGGAAAAAGCATCTTCTGCGCCGTGATTATTCGCCAAAATCAAGCGTGTGGCGTTTAAGCGCCCTGCAATCCACACGAGCGCGCGGCGGTAGGGTTCATCTGCGCGATGAGGCGAAACATCGGGCGTTTGCGCGGCAAGTTTAGCCAAAGAAGGCGAAGAGGGTGTTAAGGTTTCCGACAAGGGCAATTCCACAAATAATTGCCGCACTTCCCGCAAATAAAAATCCAAAGCGGCACCTGCTTGCATTGCCAAAGCGGTTTTTAAGAGTTCTGCGTTGACATAAGGATTACCGTCTCTATCACCTCCAATCCAAGAGCCAAGCGTTAAAACATTGGGCAATTCGCTTTGTTTTAAGCCATTTTTTGCCAAAATCCGCGCAAAGTGTTGGTAGAGTTCTGGCACGGCTTTAAAAAAGGTATCTTTAAAAACGTGTATGCCGTTGTTGATTTCATCAATAACTTGCAGGCGCGTTGGGCGCAACATACGCGAAAACCACAAGGTCAAAATGGCGCGTGTGATGGCGGCTTCATTTTCTGCCAATTCTTCTTCGGTTAATTCGGTTTGGGCGCGTTGTTGCAAGAGCGCTTCAATGTCGCGGTGGTGTTTTAACAAACTTTGCCGTTGCACTTCGGTGGGATGCGCCGTTAAAACAGGCACAACTTCGGTATGCGCCAACAATTTTTGAAAATCGTGGCTTGAAACATGCGCATTTTGCATTTGCGCCAAAGCGTGCCCAAAGGAACCTTGCCGTGCGGGTGAACCTTTTAAGGCGTGCGCACGGCGGCGGCGAATGTGGTTTTCATCTTCGGCAATGTTGGAGAGTTGCAAAAAAAAGCTAAAACCGCGGATGACTTTGAGGGCTTCTTCGCGCGAGATTTTTTTCAAAATTAGCGACAAAGCGGCATCGTTATTTTCCGTTGTTGCCGCCAAAATTTGGCGAATAATCGCCAAAATAGCCTCACCTTCTTGGGCAAGAATAATCTCATCCAATAAGCGACCCAAATAATCAATGTGGTCTTTGAAACGGTTCGTGTTCATTTTTCAAAAAATAATGGTTGACCGTGGATTTTTGTTAATTTTAAGCAAAACGCGATTGTGGCGAATGCAAATCCGGCGGCAAAAGCGTGTGCGCCGTTTGCGAGAGTTGGGATTGTCGGCGATTTAAAGCCATCAAATCGTAACGCAAAGGCGATGTGAAAACGCTGCGCGCCAACAAACGCGCGCGGTAGCTTTTAGAATCGCGCGTTAAACGCTGCACCAATTCCAAAAGCGCACTTTCATACACTTTGCGTTTGAAGTCGATAACGGCATCCAGCGGCACCCAATAATTTTGCCAACGCCACGCATCAAACTCGGGTTTGGGGTTGGCGCGTAGGTTAATCAAATGGTCGCCGCCCAACAAACGCAACAAATACCAAATTTGCTTTTGTCCTCTGAAAATGTGGCGCCAATCCCTGCGAATCCAAGTTTTGGGAACTTCGTAACGCAACCAACTTTTGGTGCGCCCTAAGATATAAACATGTTCAGCTTGAAGTCCAAGTTCTTCGTTTAATTCGCGATACATCGCTTCTTTGGGTGATTCCCCTTTGGAAATGCCGCCTTGTGGAAATTGCCACGTATGCTCGCGAATGCGTTTACCCCAAAAAACTTCATTTTTATTGTTGCAGAGAATGATGCCGACATTCGGGCGAAAGCCTTCATGGTCAAGCATAAAAAATCCTTGTGAAAAAATTGGTTTATTTTTTCATAAACTGCGGCGATTTTCCACGGTAAACGCATTATTTTTTTGAAAAATCGGGTATTTCTGTCTCAAAAACTGCGCTTAAAATTTCACTTGTTAAAATATCACTTGATTTGCCAAAAGCCACAATTTTGCCTGTTTTTAATAATAAGATTTTCTCGCAAAGTTCAGCGGCAAAGGCAATATCGTGCAGCGCCATCAAAACCGTGCCGCCGTTATTTTTTGCAAAATTTTTTAAGATTTCCCCGATTTTTTTTTGGTAAAAAGGGTCCAGATTCGCTGTGATTTCATCGGCTAATAAAATTTTTGGCGTATTGGCAAGTGCGCGTGCCAAAAACACACGCGCGGCTTCGCCACCCGACAAGGTGTTGATTCGGCGGTTTTTAAAATCTTCTAATTCGGCGGTTTTAATGGCGCTTAAAACGGCAGAATCATTTTCATCATTCCACGGCAAGCGGCCCAAACGCACAATTTCCAAAACCTTCAAATCCCAAAACGCCGTTTGATTTTGAAAAACCATCGCAATTTGTTGGGCGCGTTTTTGTAAGGGAATTTTTTTTAATGGTATTTCGTTTAGAAAAATCTCGCCTTCAAATTCAAAAATGCTGGCAATCGTTTTTAAAAGCGTGGATTTCCCCGCGCCGTTTGGCCCCAAAATGCCAACAATTTCCCCCGTTTGCACCGCAAAAGAAATTGCCTGCAAACGTTGCAAAACATTGAGATTTTGAAGATTTAAAATCGGCGTTGTTGGCATAATAAAAACACAAAAAATGGCGCGCCAATTAAGGCTGTAACAATGCCGAGTTTTAATTCCGCGCCCGGCAAAAGCCGCACGATGATGTCGGCAAACAAAACCAACAATGCGCCCAAAAGGGCGCTGGGCATTAAGGTTTTGGCAGGCGTGTTGCCCACAATTTTGCGCGCAATATGCGGCACAACCAAACCCACAAAACCGATGGAACCAGCCGCTGAGACGCTTGCACCAACCAAAACGGCTGCGCCAACAATCAAATAAAGGCTCATTTTAAAAATAGAAAAACCCATACTTTGTGCGGCGGCGCTGCTAAGCGACAAGGCGTTTAAAAACGCGCGGGTTTTGAAAATTAACAATCCGCCCAAAATAAGCGCAGGTGTCAAAAAATAAAGTGGCGCAAAGCCGCGATTGGCAACAGAGCCCAACAACCAAAAAACAAGTTCTTGCATGGCAAAAGGGTTTGGCGCAAAGTTGAGCAAAGTTGCCAATGCCGCACCGCCTAATGTGGAAATGGCAATGCCTGCCAAAATCAAGGTTTCAGGCGATAAGGTTTTTTTTGGGAATCCTGCAAAAACAAACAACAACACCAAACTGATGAATGCGCCAATTAAAGCGGCAAAAGGCAAGGCAAAATCGGCAAGCGTTGGAAATAAAGCGTAATAAAACACCGCCGCAGCACCCAATGCCGCGCCGCTTGAAGTGCCCGTTAAGGCGGGGTCGGCAAGTGGATTTTGCATAAAAGCTTGCAATGCCGCGCCAGACAAAGCCAAAGCGGCGCCAATTTCTAATGCCAAAAGCGTTCGTGGCAAGCGCAATTCCAAAATAATTTGGGCATTTTTTGAATCAAAAATCTCCCAAGGCAAAATGGCAATTTCACCTAAAAAAAGCGAGAAAATCGCCAAAAAGGCAGTAAAAATGCTAAAAAAAGCGATGATTTTGCGATTTTCCACGGTCAACCTGAAATTTTTTTGAGATTTTCTAATAAATCCCACGACCACGGGCCTGCGCATTGCCAACGCCAATCGTTGTGGGTGTTGATTTTTTTGATGTTAGAAAAAACAGGGTTTTGCAAAATGTTTGTTGCAAACGAGGGCGTTTCAAACGGTGTGGTGTAGAGCAAAAAATCGGGCGGATTTTTAATAATCTGTTCCATAGAAAGCGTTTGGAATCCCGCAAAATCCACGGCGTTTTGAAAGCCAGCTGCGAGAATTAGAGAATCTTCAAAACTTTTTTTGCCCGTGGCAATTAAAGATGCGCCTAATAACAAAAGGCGTTTTGGGTTTTTGGCGATTTTGGGCAATGTGGGTTTTCGCGCCAATTCTGGCGCAATGCCGAGCGTTTTTAAAAAATCCTTTTCCATTTTTGGAATGTCGGAAATATGTTGAATAAAGGGCAGGGTATAAATTTGAAAACCCATTTTTTGCAATGTGGCTTTGGTGGCAGGCGAATCAAAAGCGCCGGTAATGATGATATCGGGTGCGCGTTTTAAAACATCTTCAACACTTGCCCGATGGTTTGGCAAATCGCTTTGAATATTGGCGCCATAGCGTTTTAAAAGAGGAGATAAAGCAAGAATGCGTTCGCGTTTTAAAACGTTTTGCTGGACGTAGTAAATCAACAAAAAATCAGCGCAAAGGTTGGTGGATAAGATTTTTTGCGGCGGCGCGGCATTTGCATGGCTTAAAAAAAGCGTTAAAACCACCCAAAAAAACCAAAAAACGCGCGATTTTCCACGGTCAACCGCATTTTTTTTTGAAAATCGCATTGTTTTATGGCAATTCGCGCAGAGAAATTTTCGGTTCAAAAGGCGTGCGCTTTTTGGTTTTGCCAATATCTGCATTCGTCTTGGCGGCAGGTGTAACCAAAGGCGCAATTAAAACGGGCAATTTTGGCAAAAACTCTGCCAATGTTCCCCAATGCAGTGCCACCCAGTTGGGTTCCCAAAAGCCAAAATAGCGTTTTTGTTGGATTTCTTTGATGGCGGCAAGTCCAGAAGTTTTTAAAACAGCGCCTAAATCCACGCCAATCCAACCATAACCCGGAATATAAAATTCGCTGCGGGTGTGCGCGTTTTCGTGCCAATTGGGGTGCAATGTCAGTTGTGAGGTAATTTTGGAATCTGCCAACTGCACGCCATAAACATTGCGCGCGGGAATACCAATGGCGCGGCACAAGGCAACGAATAAGCAACCAATATCCGATGAGTTGCCGCCATAAGTTTTGGAAAAAATCTGCACTTTGGCATCGCCCGCATCAAAAGTTTTTTGTGGCACAAAGTGCGCACGTTCCACAATCCAATCGTAAATGGCGCGCGCTTGCGCCAAAGGGTCTTGAATGCGTCCAATAATTTGCAAAGCCAAGTTGCGCACATTGCCGCGATTGGGAATGGCGTTGGTATCTTTTAAATTTTCACGCAAAATGTCTTCATTTTCAGGTGATACGCTGCGCCGCCCGATATCAAAACGCCGCGTCGCCAAGGCAATTTCCATTTTAATTTCAACATTGCCGCGCGCCGTTCGCAAAAAAAACTCTTGGGCGGGCGTGTTGATTTTTAAAATATCCGCGCGGTTTTGTGGCAATTTTAAGAGTTCGCAAGCCACTTGCCCTTGCCAACGCAAGCGTTTTTGGCGTTGATAAAGCGGCAAAAAATCGCAAGCCAGCGGCGCAAAAATATCTTCCGATTCGTCATTTTCAGGCAAGGCAAAGCGGTAGGTTACTTCAAAATTGTGCCATTTTTCGGGTTCGCCAAGCGCTTTTAAGGGCGGGAGATTGTCGGTAACGCCGCCTTTAACAGGTTGGTCAATAATGCTTTTTTCTGGCGTGGCAACGCTGTTGGCAGGGTTATGCAGTGCCGCTGATGGCGTTGTTTTGGTGGATTTTCTTTTCTTTTTATTTTGCGCTTGTGCCGAACCCACAAAAGCCGTGCCCAAAAGTGCGCTTAAAAAATGGCGTCTTTGCATGGCCGCATCCTGTTGAAAAAGTTGTATTTTAAAAAAAATTGGCGTCTACCGTGGATTTTTTTTAAAAAAACTTGAAAATAAGACGCTTTGCACAATATAGCCAAAAGTTTTCACTTTAAAAAAAGGACATTTATGAGCGCACAAACATTGGGTTTTCAAGCCGAAGTCAAGCAGTTGTTGCATTTGATGATTAACGCTTTGTATTCCAACAAAGAGATTTTTTTAAGGGAATTGATTTCCAACGCATCGGATGCTTGCGACAAATTGCGTTTTGAAAGTTTAAATAATCCAGCGCTTTCTGAAGAATCCACCGATTTTAAAATCCGCGTGGCTTACGACCAAGAAAAACGCACCATTACCGTTTCAGACAACGGCATCGGTTTATCCCTTGATGAAGCGGTGAAACATTTGGGCACCATTGCCAAATCTGGCACCAAAGAGTTTTTTGAATCTTTAACGGGCGATGCCGCCAAAGATGCGCATTTGATTGGGCAATTTGGCGTTGGGTTTTATTCTGCCTTTATTGTTGCCGATGAAGTGGAAGTTTTTTCGCGCCGCGCGGGTTTAAAAGAAGATGAAGCGGTTTTGTGGAAATCCAAAGGCGAAGGGGAATTTAGCGTAGAAAAAACCACCAAAAAAACGCGCGGCACCGATGTGGTTTTGCATTTAAAAGAATCGGAAAACGAATTTTTAAATGCTTGGACTTTGAAAAATATCATCACCAAATATTCCGACCACATCACCATTGCCATTGTGATGGAAAAGGAAGAGTTCAAAGACAACAAAGCCGTTAAAACGGGCGAAGATGAAACGGTGAATCAAGCCAGCGCCTTGTGGGCGCGCGCCAAAAATGAAATCACAGATGAAGAATACCAAGCCTTTTACAAACACGTGGCGCACGATTTTGAAAATCCGCTGGCTTGGACGCACGCCAAAATTGAAGGCAAGCAAGAATACACCTTGCTTTTGTATTTGCCACAACACGCACCTTTTGATTTGTGGGATAGAAACGCCAAGCACGGCGTTAAACTTTATGTAAAACGCGTTTTTATTATGGATGAAGCGCAAAAATTGCTCCCACTTTATTTGCGTTTTGTCAAAGGCGTGATTGATTCTGCCGATTTGCCTTTGAACGTTTCGCGCGAAATTTTGCAAGAAAGTCGCGATATTGATGCCATTCGCGCAGGTGCCACGCGCCGCGTGTTGGCTTTGTTGGAAGATTTGGCAAAAAACAAACCCGATGATTACAAAAAATTCTACGCACAATTTGGCGCGGTTTTAAAAGAAGGCGTGGGCGAAGATTTTGCCAATCAAGCCAAAATTGCCGCATTGTTGCGTTTTCAAAGCACTCAAAGCGATGAAGCCAATGTTTCTTTTGCCGATTACATCGCGCGCATGAAAGCAGGGCAAGACAAAATTTATTACTTAACCGCCGAAACCTTAAAAGCCGCGCAAGGCAGCCCGCACTTGGAAATTTTTAAGAAAAAAGGCATTGAGGTTTTGCTTTTAACCGAACGCGTTGATGAATGGTTGGTTGCGCATTTGAATGAATTTGATGGCAAAAAATTGCAATCGGTTACCAAAGGCGGCTTGGATTTGGGCGATTTGGAAGACAAGTCTGAGAAAGAAAATTTAAGCAAAACCGAAGATGATTTCAAAGAATTGCTCGCCAAAATCAAAGAAGTTTTGAATGAAAAAATCAAAGAAGTGCGTTTGACTTTGCGTTTAACGGATTCGCCGGCGTGTTTGGTCTCTGACGAATTTGATCCATCTGGCAATTTGGCGCGGATTTTAAAATCGGCAGGGCAAGCCGCGCCGCACTTTAAACCGATTTTGGAAATCAATCCCAATCATCCAGCCGTTTTGCGTTTGAAAACCGAAACCGCTCATTTTAACGATTGGGCAACCTTGCTTTTTGAAGAAGCCAGTTTGGCAGAAGGCGGGCAGTTGGAAGACCCAGCCGGTTTTGTGAAGCGTGTGAATACGTTGATGTTGGCGCTTTCAAAATGAAAAACCAAAAAAAATTAACGTTGACCGTGGAAAATCGCAAAAAACGCGATTTTCCACGGTCAACGCCAAAAAATTTTCAAAATGAAAATGCCGCGCCGCATTTTTTAAAAGGCAAAAAACGCTTTCAAAAACGCAATGTTTTGAATGCGGATGCAATGCCGCGTTTGCAAAAAGTTTTGGCGCAAAAAGGCATTGCATCGCGGCGCACCATTGAAGAATGGATAAAAGTCGGGCGCATTCAAATTAACGGGAAAAAAGCCAATTTGGGCGACAAAGTTTTGCCAACGGACAAAGTTAAAATTGATGGCAAACTGGTTGAAATTAAGCAATCGCGCGTGCAGCAACGCGCGCGTTTTTTGATTTACCACAAAATGGAAGGCGAAATTGTCTCGCGCCGTGACCCGCAAAATCGCCCAAGCGTTTTTGCGCATTTGCCGCGCTTGCGCTCTGCGCGCTGGATTAACATCGGGCGTTTGGATTTTAATACATCGGGTTTGTTGCTTTTTACCACTTCTGGCGATTTGGCCAATCGCTTGATGCACCCCTCTTTTGGTTGGGAGCGCGAATACAGCGTGCGCATTTTGGGCGAATTAACGGACAAAACGCGCGAAAATCTTTTAAAAGGCGTGATGTTGGAAGATGGTTTTGCCCGATTTTTAAGTTTGGATGATTTGGGCGGAACAGGTGCTAATCGTTGGTATCGCGTGGTTTTAGAAGAAGGGCGCAACCGCGAAGTGCGGCGTTTGTTTCAATCGCAAGGTTTAATCGTTTCGCGCCTAATCCGCACGCGTTTTGGCACTTTGCGCTTGCCACCACGCTTAAAACGCGGGAAATATTATGAATTTTCTGCTGATGAACTGCGCAAATTGTTGAGCGCTTGGGGAATTGCGTTTTAAAAAAACTTTTAAGCCTTTTAAGCTTGTTAAGCCCACAATTCTTCTAAATTGTAATAAGCGCGGGCATCCAAAGACATCACGTTTAAAAGCACGGCGCCAAAGTCAACCAACACCCAACCGGATGAACCTTCCACGCCAAAAACTTCGCCGCCGTTTTTTTTCACATCTTCTAGCGCGCGGCGCGCAAGCGCTGCCACTTGACGTTCTGATGTGCCGCTTGCAATCACCATTGCTTCAAATAAGGGCGATTTTGAAGTTGTGTCAAAGCACACAATGTTTTGCGCCTTCACGTTTTCTAAGGCGTTTTGGATTAAATCTAAAAGCGTTGCGGTTTTCAATTACTTCACTTCCTTATGAAAAAAATGTTTGATGCTATCCAAAATGTTAGAGAGCAACATTACCCCCAAAATCAACAGGCAAGCGCCTGCAATTTGCCAGATGGATAAAGGTTCGTTTAAAACCATCCATCCCAAAAAAATGGTTAAAACAGGCCCCAACATCCCAACCATTGAAGCGCGTGCCGCGCCGATAAAGCGAATGGCTAATCCTAATAAAAACACAGGAAAAACGGTGGAAATCAGCGCCATTGCAAAGGCGTAGGCATAAACCTGCCAACTTTGTGCAAATAAAAGTGATAAGGGTTGCGTTATCACATAATGCAAAAGAATGCCTGCCGTGGCAGCCGCCATTGATGACAATGTAAAACGCGTGCTGCCCATTTTTTGGATATAACGTGCGGCGCCGAGCAAATAAATGGCGTAGGTAATGCTGGCTGAAAAAACCAAAAACGAACCCCACCAAATGGCGTTTGTATTGCCGCTGAAATTCAAATCGTGCCAAAAGGCAACAACAATGCCGATATACATCAACAACATTGCAATCCATTCGCGCAAAGCAACTGTTTTGTGCAAAAACAATGCGCCAAGAATAACCGTTAAACTCGGGTAAGTCATCAAAATCAAGCGTTCTAGCCCTGCGGAAATGTAGTGCAAACTTAAAAAATCCCAATAGCTAGAAAAGTAATAGCCCATCATCCCAAGCAGAATAACCCACGCCCAATTTAGAATGGATAAGGGTGCGGTGTGTTTGTGTGTTTTGATTTTTGTTAAACGCCACGCCATCATTAAAAAAAATGGCGCTGAAAAAAGCATACGCAATGTCAATAGCAAAATGGCGTTGGCTTCTACATCCTGCGGCACAAGATAGGCAAGTTTGACAAAAATCGCCTTGGCAGAAACGCCAAATGCCGCACCTGCGGCACACCAAAAACCCCAAGACGACAAGGTTTTGCGCTTCATTTGTTTTTTCCCACGGTAAACCTTTATTTTTTTTGGTCTAATTCGCTTCGCAACATTTCATAAACAGCTTCAACCATCGGCATTTTGCCGTGCCAAATGTAAAACGCCAAAGCGGCTTGGTAAATGAGCATTCCCAAGCCATCGCTGATATTTTTCACGCCAGCTTTTTGGGCGGATTCTAAAAATAAGGTTTGCATTTTTGGTGCGTAAAACAAATCATAAAAAAGTGCGCCTTCGTTAAAATTCGGCAAGGGAATTTCGGCATGGGTTAAAGACGAGGTGGTGGCGTTAATGACCAAATCAAAAGCAGGCGCATTTTTTAAATTTGCAAAATCCACCACTTGAATAGGCAGATTTTTTGCCAATGTGCGCGCTTTTTCTAATGTGCGATTCGCCAAGGCAAAACTTTTTGGCTTGGCTTTGTAAAGCGGATAAACAATGGCTTTTGCCGCGCCGCCCGCGCCTAACAACAACACCTTTTTGCCTTCAATTTCAAACTTCAAACGCGTTTGAATGTCCTTTAAAAAACCTTCGCCATCGGTGTTAAATGCCCGCACTTTGCCACTATGAAAACGCAAGGTGTTTGCCGCATTGGCGTTTTGGGCGGATTTGTCCAAAACATCTGCCATTTGAAAGGCAATTTCTTTAAAAGGCACGGTAACATTGGCGCCGTTGTAACCTTTTTTAATGAGGTTGAGCACGCATTTTTCAAAGGCATCGTTGGCGGCGTGGTTGGAGTCGCTGCCTTTTTCAAAATCTATTAAGACTTTTTCGTAAGACAAATCAATGCCCATGGCTTTTGCAAAAGCCAAATGGATTTGTGGCGACAAGGAATGTTGGATGGGATTTCCCAAAACGCAGAATTTTTGCAACATTGTTTGGATTTTTAAAAAATTTCATTATTTTTTCAAAAATCCACGGTCAACGCAAAAGAAATTTTAAATTGGAAGAGCAAAAAATACGCGTTTTTAAAAATCCACGGTAAACGCCAAATTTTTTTGAAAAAAACTTTTTGTTCACCGTGGAAAATCGCTTTTTTAGAGATTTAAACGCTTAAAAAAAAGATAAAATCGCCGTTTTTAAAAAACAAAAGAAAAACACCGTGCAAAAGTCTCTTTTTTACCGCCCTGATATTGATGGTTTGCGTGCCGCAGCTGTGTTAAGCGTTGTTATTTACCATTTTTTTCCGCACGCTTTGCGTGGTGGTTTTACGGGTGTGGATGTTTTTTTCGTTATTTCTGGTTTTTTAATTGCCCGCATTATTTTTACGCAACTTTCCGAAAATCGCTTTTCTTTTTTAGATTTTTACGCCCGCCGCATTCGCCGCATTTTTCCTGCTTTAATTGTTGTTTTAATTGCCACTTTTCTTTTTGGCAAAATCATCTTTTTTGACCACGAATTTTTGATTTTGGCAAAACACCTTTTGGCAAGCGTTGGTTTTGTTGCCAACTTTGTGTTCTGGCGTGAAGCAGGTTATTTTGACATTACCGCCGAATTAAAACCTTTGCTTCATTTGTGGAGCTTGGGCATTGAAGAGCAGTTTTATATTGCTTTTCCTTTTATTCTTTGGTTTGCCCACAAGAAAAATTGGAAACTTTTGGGCGTTGTGGTGTTTTTGTTTGTTCTTTCCCTTTTAACCAATCTTGTTGGCATTAACTACCGCCGCGTTGCCACATTTTATTTGCCTGTTACGCGCGTGTGGGAACTTTTGGCAGGTGCTATTGTGGCGAAACTTTCACTTTGCGGGGGGGGGGAGGGGTATTTTCTAATAAAATCAATGGGTTGCGTTTTAGGAATTTTTTATCTGTTATCGGTTTTATTTTTTTAATTTATAGCGTTTTTAGAATTAAAGCGGGAATGGCATTTCCCGGAAAATGGGCGCTTTTTCCGGTGATTGGTGCGGTCTGTTTAATTGCCGCAGGTGAAAATGCTTGTTTTAACCGTTTGATTTTAAAAAACAAGGTTGCTGTTTTTATTGGCAGAATTTCGTATCCGCTTTATCTCTGGCATTGGCCACTGCTTTGTTATGCCAAAATTTATTGGGGTGAGATGCCAAGCGTTGCCGCGCGTTGGGGTATTTTGCTTGTTGCCATTTTGTTTGCTTTTTTAACCACGTTTTTGATTGAAAATCCTTTGCGGTTTGGTGGCAAAAAACGCCTAAAAGTGCGTTTGCTTTGCATCGTGATGCTTCTTTTGGGCGTGGCGGGCGGCATTGGTTTTGTTACAACTGCAAAAGAACGCAATGATTTTGGCCAAGAATGGTGGGCAACTTGGGGCAAATGGCTCAAAACGGGCAACCGCGAATCGCCCAAAAAAATCATTTTGTTTGGCGATTCGCATATGGCGCATTTTGAATTGCAACTTGCCGAAAAATTAGGCAATGATTACGCCTTTGACCGCATTGCAGGGCTTTGTTGGGTTGGTAAAAACAAAATGTCTTATTCTGCAAATGCTTTGCGTGCTTTTCAGGCACCTGCGAATTTGTGTGAAAACATTCAAAGAGAATTGATTGCCGCGCCAACGCCCGAAGTTGTTGTTACGGGCAATTCAGGTTTTTACAGTTTGAATCCAAAAAATGCCGATGAATTTTACGATTTGATTATGCAAAAGGTCGCGCTCTTTGACCCAGCGCCTAAAAAATTTATTTTTGTGGGTGACCCCGTCAATATTGATGTGCTTTGCGAGCAGGCGAATTATAGAAGTCGTTTAATTCGTCCGCCCAAAGAATGTAAACCGCCTTATGACATTGCGCCGTATTTGAATTTTAGTCGTTGGTCTCGGGAGAAAAAATTCCCCGATTTTGTGCATTTTGTTTATCCTTTTGAAATGTTGTGCGATGAAAAAGGGCATTGCCAAGCCTTTGGCGAGCACGGCGCAAATTTTTGGGATGATAATCATTTGACGTTTTGGGGTTCAGAGCCTGTTGCCGCTGAAATTGCAAAAATAATCAAAGAAAAATAATTTTCCACGGTAAACATTTTATTTTTTTGAAAATAATTATTTGTTTACCGTGGATTTTAAGTTTGTGAAATCATTGAAGCTGTTTTTTGTTTGGCTGATGAAATGGTGGCGATTATTTTGTTGAAATTATCTTCTTTAATTCCGCCAAAAATAAAAAAGCAATCCAATAACCACCAAATGCCAAAAGTTAGCCACGACAAACAGAGTTTTAAAATACCTAATAAAATATCGCCTTTGTAAAATCGGTCAACCCCAAAACCGCCAAAAAAAATACTCAATACAAGTCCTAAAATTGGGTCTTTTAAAGGAATGGCGGCAAGTGCTAGCGCTGTTGAATCATCAATATTTTTTAATTCTTTTTGCAAAATAATGCTTTTTTTGGGCGGGATTTTTTCTGCCCATTGCGCCATTAACATCACAGCGTTTATTTTTAAATTATTTTCCATTTTTATATTTCAAAAAAAGTGGCTTTTGATTTTCAATTTTCCACGGTAAACATTTAAAATTTTTTAAATGTTGACCGTGGATTTTTTTAATCCTTTAAATTTTCGCGTGCCGTTTGAATGGCTTTTAAAACGCAAGAAGGCGCTGTGGCGCCAATGTGCGCGCGGGCTTTCAAAGCGTTTTCAATTTTCAAACATTCAAAAACATCGTTTTCAACGGCTGGGCAAAATTGTTGCAATTCTTTTAAACTCAAATCGGATAAGCCAACGCCTTTTTGTTCTGCCATTTTCACGGCGCGCCCCACGGCGGCGTGCGCATCCCGAAAGGGAATGCCTTTTTTAACCAAATAATCCGCCAAATCGGTGGCCATGGCAAAACCTTCTTTTAAGGCATTCAAAAGCGCTTGCGGTTTGACTTTCAAGCCTTCTAACATTTCGGTAAAAATCAGCAAGGTGTCGCTTAATGTATCAATGGTGTCAAAAAGCGGTTCTTTGTCTTCTTGGTTGTCTTTGTTGTAAGCCAAAGGTTGGGCTTTCATCAAGGTTAAAAGGGCGGTTAAATGGCCATAAATGCGCCCGGTTTTGCCGCGCGCAAGTTCGGGCACGTCTGGATTTTTTTTCTGCGGCATAATGGATGAGCCCGTGCAAAAGCGGTCGGGCAAGGTGATAAAACCAAAACGTGGATTCATCCACAAAACCAATTCTTCGGACAAGCGCGAGATGTGCATCATCAACAGCGCCGCATCCGCGCAAAATTCAATGGCAAAATCGCGGTCGGAGACGGCATCCAGAGAGTTCAAACAAAGTCCATCAAACCCCAATTCTTTGGCGACCATTTCGCGGTCAATGGGATAAGTTGTGCCGGCCAAAGCCGCCGCGCCCAAAGGCAGTTTGTTCAAGCGGCAGCGCGTGTTTTGCAGGCGTTCAACATCGCGGCAAAACATTTCAAAATACGCCATCAAATGGTGCCCAAAGGAAATGGGTTGCGCAATTTGCAAATGCGTTAAACCCGGCATTGCGGTGTTTGCTTCGCGCTCGGCTAAATTTAAAAGCACCAGTTGGAATTTTTTTAAAATCAGCAAAATAGAATCAATGGAATCGCGCACAAAAAGGCGCATATCCGTTGCCACTTGGTCATTGCGTGAGCGCGCGGTGTGCAAGCGTTTGCCAGAATCGCCCACCAATTCTGTTAAGCGTTTTTCAATGTTGAAATGCACATCTTCCAAATCCAGCGACCAGTGGAATCGTCCAGTTTCAATTTCTTCTTTAATTTGTGCCATACCGTTTTCAATGGCGGTTAAATCTTCTTGGGTGATGATTTTTTGTTTGCACAACATTTTGGCATGCGCCAGTGAAGCGCGAATATCTTGTTGCCACAAGCGTTTGTCAAAAGCAATAGAAGCGGTGTAGCGTTTGACCAATTCGCTCATCGGTTCATCAAAACGGCCAGCCCAAGTGTAATTGTCCATAGTTATCCTAACAACAAAAAAACGGCTAATTGATTTTTCAAAACAGGTAAAGCGGCATTTTGCCACGCTTTCACACTTTGGGTTTTAATCCATTGTGTTTCTTGCGTTAAATTCAGCGCCACGCAAATTTGGGTTTGCAAGGCGCAGTGTTTTAATAAACTTTCAAAAAGTGCTTCATTGCGATAAGGCGTTTCAATAAAAATTTGGGTTTGTTGGTTTTGTTTGGATTCTTTTTCTAATTTTAAAATGTGCATTTTGCGTTGTTGGGATTCGCTTGGCAAATAACCCCAAAAACAAAAACGCTGCCCATTCAAACCGCTTGCCATCAACGCCAACAAAATGGATGATGCGCCAATCCAAGGTTCCACAATAATATTTTTTTGGTGCGCACAATTGACCAACCAAGCGCCCGGGTCGGCAACAGCTGGGCAACCGGCTTCGCTCATCAAACCCATATTTTCGCCTTGTAAAAGCGGGGTTAAAAAATCTGCTATTTGCTTTTTGGGCGTATGTTCGTTTAATTCCATTAAATGGAGTTCTTGCAAAGGCAAATCGGTTAAGCCTTTTAAATGCGCACGTGCGGTTTTGGCGTTTTCTACCACAAAATGTTTTAAAGTTTTTAAGGTTTTTAAATTGTGATTGAGCAAAAAATCAGCGCAAGTTGGCGGATTTTTGCTTTTAAAAAAAAGCGGCGTGGGAATTAAAAAAAGCGTGCCCAGCGGTTTCATAAGGCGTTTTCTTGGCGCAACATTTGGCACAAGGCAATTAAAGGCAAACCAACAAGCGCGGTTGGGTCGTTTGATTGTATTTTTTCTAATAACGTAATGCCAAGCGACTCTGATTTTGCCGAACCTGCGCAATTGATGGCATCGGGTTCTTGGTTTAAATATTGGCGGATTTCGGATTCTGTTAATTGCCGAAACTGCACGCGGGTTAAAACGCATTGGCTTTGCACATTGCCCGTTTTGGCGTTTAAAAGGGTTAAAGCGCTTAAAAAATCAACCGATTTTCCCGACAATTCTTTTAATTGCAAAACGCCATTTTCCAAAGTTTTGGGTTTGCCGTAAATTTTGCCATTTGCCGTTGCCACTTGGTCAGAGCCGATAATCAACGCATTGGGAAAATCTTTGGCTAGCGCTTTGGCTTTTTCAATGGACAAACGTTTGGCTAAATTTTCAGGCGATTCATTTTCATTGGGCGATTCATCAATGTTGGGGGAGGCGCAAACAAAAGGAATGTTTAAGCGTTCTAACAACGCTTTTCTAAAAACGGAAGAAGATGCCAAAACAAGTTTTTTTTCCACGGTCAACCCAAAATTTTTTTAAA